>Ga0079223_10001016_pt1 | contig 15982 bp, 16 predicted proteins | sample Stecom2011_FD_75072 | JGI IMG/M metagenome (GOLD analysis project Ga0079223, IMG submission 75072) | Agricultural soil microbial communities from Utah to study Nitrogen management - Steer compost 2011 | ecosystem: Environmental > Terrestrial > Soil > Agricultural land | place: USA: Utah... | reverse complement strand
AGAACCAAAGGAAAAGGCTAACCATGGCCCGTAAACGCCTTACTAATTTCGAACTCGGTAGCGCAAGCATAGCGCCTGGTACGCAACAAACCGTTCGCTTACCGGCCGCTCGATTGTATAACGACACACCTCTCGATTTACATGTTGAGGTGTTGCACGGGACTAAAGCTGGCCCTGTGTTGTTAGTATGTGCAGCTATTCATGGTGATGAACTCAATGGTATTGAAATATGCCGACGTTTAATCAACAAAATCGATCCAAGCGAATTAGTAGGTACTTTATTAGTCGTACCCGTCGTTAATATGTTCGGCTTTATTCAGCAGTCCCGTTATTTACCCGATCGCCGCGATTTGAACCGTTGCTTCCCAGGTTCCGAACGCGGCGCTTTAGGTAGCCGTCTCGCCTATTTATTTCGCACCCAATTAGTCGAACGCGCCACCCATATTATCGACTTACATACGGGTGCTATACATCGTAGCAACCTGCCCCAAATTCGGGTGAACTTCGATAACCTTGATGCAACTGCCATGGCAGAAGCCTTTAACTGCCCAGTGGTAATGAACGCAAAAGACCGCGACGGCTCCTTACGCTCTCAAGCCTCTGAACTCGGTATACCGCTTATTCTTTACGAGGCCGGTGAAGCACTTAGGTTCGATTATGCTTCAATTCAAGCTGGTTTAAATGGCGTCACAAACGTCATGAAAATGCTAAAAATGATGAAAGGTCGACGCACCCGGAAAAAAGTAACACCGGTATTTGCTCAGCGCTCCTTGTGGGTGAGAAGCAGCCGCGATGGCATTGTTCTAGTTAAAGTAGAACTCGGCCAAACAGTTGCTAAAGGGCAAACCATTGCTGAAATAGCCGCCCCACACCAAAGTGACACAGTAAACATTGCCTCACCCATTGACGGAATTATTATCGGCATGAGTAATATTCCTGTTACCAATGAAGGCGAAGCTTTGTTCCACATTGTCTATTTTGGTCGTGAAGACATACCTACGGCAACAGAAATGGTGGATACTTTTGTCGAAGCCTACCCAGATACTCCTCTTTAAGTATCAAGTGTGGCGCGATTCGGTCGATACATACATAACCTAGCTGTTCCTTAAACAGAAAAATATGTGAGGTCACCGTGCGCCATTTTTTTTATTTACCACTTTTCGTTGTTGCCGCTGTTTGCCTGAGTGGTTGCAGTTCAAACCCTGACAACTCAGCAACAACAGTGTCGTCACAGGCAGCTGCGAAGGAGCGCGTTGATCAACAAATGGTTGAACTCGGCCGTATGTTATTTCCTCGTGTTCCCCGCAATGCGAGTATTGCAATAGGTTCTATTTTACCCGCGGCAAGCTTAAGCTATGGCGAAAACGAATCGCAACCTGTCGTTATTCAACAAATTCAAGAAAACCTTTACAGCCTTGCCACTGATTACGCGTTAACAGTTCACGAACACCGAATGACCCCGAACATTCGACTACATGAAGGCAGCGACCAAATGCTCAGCCGTAACCCACAAGAATTAAGAAGCCGCTTACAAGTCGACTATTTTTTAACCGGCACTTATACTGAAACCGAGGGTGGTTATTTGGTTAACACACGCATTGTGCAAATACGTAATCAACAAGTGCTACAAGCAGCGACACATTTTTTCCCACGCTATGCTGCAAACCAAAGTCAGGCACCTCATTCTGAATGGCGTAGCAACGGCTTATGGCGCAGCGAGTTCGCACCTGAAAAGAGTAAAACAGCCCCTCCGGCGTTTAACCGCATTCAAGAGAACAATAAGGCAAGGTAGTATATAATCGCTTCCGCTTATCGATAATTTAGACAGTAAGTTAGGCGCATGTTAATTATTAAGAAATAAAAAGGGTTTGAATCACCTTCGACTTTTAAGTGGTAAGTCAGTTTCTTAAAAGAAAATGGACCAAAACAACAATTAAAAAGGTTCAGAAGGCTTTATTATGAATAGTATTGGCTTTAAGCTAAAACGTCGTGAACTTCTTATCGAAATCCCAAGGGATATGACGAGCGATCGCCTTATTCCAGCGAGCCTAGAAAAAGCATTCCACAGTTCTGAATTTAAAAGCTGCCTTATTGATAACGACGCATGGATTCATATAGCCCGCCGCTTCAACGCTGACGCGGCAAAAAGCACCAGCCCCCTTATTAGCCTTCGTATTGGTGAGCAACGCGCCGCACAACTTACTTTAAAGCTTTCCGAAGATAAAATGGAAGCTGAGGCAATTGTCGAAGCACCATACGGCGGTAGCTCGCTAGTCACTGAGCAAGTACTCAACCAGCTCCGCAATTCTGGTATTGTCAACGGTATCAGAAGGCGGGCAATTGAAGCGATTGTTGCACATAGTAAAGAAGCGCCACCTGGTGCCTCAATGACCGTTATTATTGCAAAGGGCAAATTGCCTGCTGACGGAAACGATACCTCATTTAACAAATTGGTTGAAGATGCTCGTACCCGCCTATTACAACCACAAGCAAAAGATAAGCATCGCGTTGATATGCGCGACTTTGGCATTATGGTATCGGTTAAAGAAGGTACTCCTGTGCTTGAGCGTGTGCCTTTTACCAACGGCATTGCAGGCTACACGGTTACCGGTGAAACAATTGCGGCAAAAGACGGCCTCGACAAACCATTGAAAGAGGGCACTGGAACTAGCATTTCTCCTGCCAACCCAAATTTATTAATTGCCACAGTAGGTGGTTTACCCTCATTTATTGATAATTCTGTCAACGTTGAAGACACACTTACACTAAAAGGCGTTGACCTTACCACAGGCCATGTCGACTACGACGGCTCTATCATTATTGACGGTAATGTTACGCCGGGCATGCGCGTAACAGCTACTGGCGACATTACGGTGAATGGTTATATCGACTCAGCAACTGTACGAGCGAACGGTAATATTACAGTGACAAAGGGTGTTATTGGCCGGCAAATTGATGAAGATGAAGAGGACACTGCTGAACACACCACTCGAATTGTATCCGATGCAACCATATGGGTTGCCTACTGCCAGTACGCCACATTAATTGCTCAACATGGTGTTTTTGTCGAGCGCCAATTAACTCACTGTAAAGTTGTGACGCCCGCTCATACTCATATTGGCGGCGAAGGAAAAGCTGCGATGGGGAAAATTATTGGCGGCAACATAGAAATAGCCGACGATTTATTTGTGGGCCAGCTTGGCGCACCAGCAGGTACGCGAACTCGCATACATTTTAATATTCCAATGCAAAGCGATGAGCAGAAACAAGCCGAAGAAAGTGCGACACAAGTATTGAAAGATCTGGTCATCATAAAGCGCAAGCTTTTAAAGGCAAAAGACGCCTTTCTAGAGAACCCCAAAGCGTTTAAGCCCGACTTTCGCCAAGCATTAAAGAAAATGTTTACAGACACTGAAGTAAGAATTTCTGCAGCACGCCAAAACCTTATTTATGTGCGGGAAAATGAAATTCCGTCACCACCAGTAAGGGTTCATGTAAATAAAGTGATGCACCCAGGTGCAGAATTCATGTTTCATGATAAAATAACGCGCTTCGATGAGGCCCGTGGGCCTTGTACTGTTATTTTAATGGAAGGACAAATACAGATTGAGTCTTGAAAACACATGGCGTCTTTTAGAGCGCCAAAACATAGTTGAACAACACACCAGCATACTTTTTGTTAATCCTCCTGCTGATTTAATTATAGACGCCCCTCATTCAGCATGGCATGTATACGGCCATAGTAGTGCATTCTTGGTGAATGGCGACGAAAAACCTCAACATAGTGTTACTGCTTATTTCAACTACAGCAGCCCCTGCGAGGCTGTGATTGTGTTTTTACCGAAAGAAAAATCTCTGGCTGACTTCCTCTTTCTTCAGCTTGCAAGTCAGTTACCGATTAACACACCTATGTATGTTGTTGGACCAAACGACGGCGGCATCCGAGCCTTATTGAAAAAGAACATTCCTGGGTTTGAGGCGCTCCACAAACATTCCAGTGGTAGCCACTGCCAATTACTCCAAACTGTATTGCTAGAAACACAATTATTCTCGACTGAGTTATTCCGTAATAACGTTGCTTTAACTATTCAGCAAAAACCCTATGATATTTGTTTTTTACCTGGTGTTTTTGGAGAGAAGCGACTCGACAGTGGCACTGCCTTTTTACTCGAGCATGTACCCCCGAAAATCTCTGGCAGCGTACTCGATTTTGGCTGTGGTAGCGGGGTTATTTCAACATGGCTTTGCAGCCAACGCAAAGTGAGTAAACTGATGGCTGCTGACTTAAGTACATTAGCCACAACCGCTACAGAATATACGCTGGCTAACTGCGACGTGCCACACGAAGTGCGCCTCTCGGACGGCTTTAAGAATATTACCGAGCGTTTCAATTGGATTATTACCAACCCACCATTTCATCAAGGCAAGCGCACCGACTACCGTATTACCAGTGAATTCATTAAAACATTAAAGAACCACCTACACCCAGGCGGGCATGTGCTTATGGTAGCCAACACTTTTTTACCTTGGCCGAGCTTATTGCAGGAAGAGTTTAAGCGCGTAGACACCTTAGCCCAAAATAGCCGCTACACCGTCACCCTCGCCCGTTAGCTTTGGCTTGTATTTGTTACCCAGTAAGGGCTAAGATGAACTACAGCTAACAATTTAGTAACAATACGGTCGTAGTAATGCGAAGTGTATATAGTCATTCTATTAAGCAAAGCTTAGTAACCACAGTTGCTTTTGTAACTGGGTTAGTTCTGAGCTTGTCTTTTGCTTTTACTATTTACAACCAAAATTTAAGCCATAAAGAGTCTCTCATTCAGCGCACTGAAACCATGTTGCAAATACTAAGTCCTAGTTTATTCGAGGCAGTGAAAAATGCCGACATTACTCAGGCAGAGAATATTCTTAATGGCTTAAAGAACTCGGACTTTATAACTCATGTTCATTTATACCGTCCCGGGCCGCTCGATGCGCAAGCAACATATTTTACGAGCTATAATCGGCCACACACAGCCCCTTTGCCGATACGAACGAACCAACTTGCCGAATTAACAACTCCTCGGGTCAATTCCGACAATATAGAACTGGTCACTACTTTATATAATAATGATCGAAGCGTTGCCGGTTATATATATTTACGTACCTCGCTACAAGAACTGCAAGACTACATGTGGCGTTCCATTACTATTTTTATTGGCACTCTTATCGCTGGCATTTTATTGGCAATAATCACCGCGCGATTCATGCATTCAAGAGTTTTACAGCCCATTCGGCTTGTGAATGAGCGTGTTCGAGAAATTCATCTACAAAAAAATTATGCTCTGCGTTTACCCCCAGCGGAGCTCATAGAAATTAGCCAATTCAGCATTGGGGTCAATGGCATTCTCGATAAACTGCAGCGTGTTATTCAATATAGCGACGAAAGTGAAGCACAACAAAGAGAGCTCACCGCAGAGTTAGAATTGAAGATACAACAACGTACGCAAGCCCTTCGAACGGCCAATAACGAATTAATAGAGGCGCTCGAACAATTGCACGCTGGCCAACAGCGGCGTATTGAAACAGAACGCTTAGCGTCAATGACAGACATGGTCGCAGGTATTGCACACGAAATTAATACACCCCTTGGCCTGTCTGTTACTGCCGCCAGTATTTTAGATGAGCGGCTGGCTAGCTTAAGTGCTGATTTTGCGGCATGCAACGCAGAGTTCTGCGAACACGTTTTTAATGAGTTAAAAAGTAATATTGCTATTGTACAACGTAACTTAGCTCGCGCAGGCGAGTTGATTGGTAATTTTCGCAGCCTTGCCTTTGAACATGCTAATGAATCGCCTGAAGCACTTAATTTAAAAGTGTTAACGGACAACACAGCCGACCAAGTACGCCCCCTGCTTGAACGAAGTTCTAATTACGCGCTTAAAGTAGACGCACCTGATCAAATGATAACCTTACGACGTCGACCACTAGAGACAATTCTTGCGGAGTTATTAGAAAACGCCATATTACATGGATTTAAGGGGCAAGAAAGAGGTACTATAGAGCTGAAAGTGGATAGCAACGATGAGTTGCTGTTAATTTCTTGCAGAGATGACGGCGTTGGCATGACTGATGAAATGCAGCACCGTGTTTTTGAGCCCTTCATGACATCAAACCGCGTAAGCGGGCACCCTGGTTTAGGGATGCATTTAGTCTATAATCTCGTAAGACATATTTTGAAGGGAACCATTGTGTGCGAAAGCGCTTTAGGTGAAGGCACACTTATTACGGTTGAGATACCACTTACTGAGTAATATGATTTGCTTCTTGCTTTAATCAGGCTATAAATCATATCCTTATAGTTAAACGTATTTTATTTGCTGGCATTATTAAAGAATGAACCAGTGAGCGGCCACTATGGAAGCAATTATGACTGTAAAACTGCTGATTGTAGAAGACGAGGTTATCACTCGCCAAACCCTCTCCCGCCTTTTCCAACAGGAAGGTTATGAGGTATTCGATGCTGCAGACGGGCGGCAAATGGAACATATCATGGCCCAGCAGGACATTGATATTATTATTATGGATGTAAACTTGCCAGGCCAGAGTGGCCTTGAGCTTGCTGAGTCGCTACGCGAACAGAAAAATATTGGGCTTATTTTCTTAACCGGCCGTGACAGTGACGAAGACCGTTTACTCGCTCTTGAGTTAGGCGCCGACGATTACCTTATTAAGCCTTATAACCCACGTGAATTAACAATTCGTGCACGTAACTTATCGCGTCGTATTGAACAAATTAATACACCGAAAGAATTTGCTGTAGAAGGTAGCCGCCAATATCACTTCAGTAACTGGATCTTAGATTGTGATAGTCGTTGCCTCTACTCGCCTGAAGACAAAGTATTTCGCTTACCAAAAAGTGAGTTTCGCGCCCTTGAGTTATTTCTTACACAACCGGGTAAAATTCATGACCGTGAAACCCTGGTGAAGAAAATGCTTGACCGCGAATTACGTCCAAACGACCGTACGGTTGACGTTGCTATTCGCCGTATTCGCCGTCACTTTGAAGCGCACCCAGAAACGCCAAACCTAATTACCACCATTCATGGTGAGGGTTACCGTTTCGTAGGTGATGTAGAAGTTAAAGTTGCTACTTAAGCCAATAACCCTATTCAGGGCTATTGGCATTTAGCCACTCCATTGCTACTTCCGTGTCTTGGTTCATTTCTTCCGGCCAAGACACAAGTAGCGACTCAACGCCCTGCCAATGCCACGCGTCTTTTTCAATATATTCCATTGCTTGCGCTAAACGCACAAAACCTAATGAACGGCATGCGCCTTTCATTTTATGCGCCTGCCGCCGGGTTGACGACGAATCTTTTGCCGCCACCATGGTTTCTAATTCATCAAGATAACTAGGCATTAACTCGTTAAATGTCGTCATGCTTTCCCGCAAGCCATTCGGGCCAAGCATACTGACATACTGCTCTAACAACGTCGTATCGATATGACTCATAAAAATCCCAGTATTTAAATTGCTAGTAGATCTAAAGTCCCATACTACTCGTAATGGGGTAACTTATGATAACCTGTCCGTTATGAAAAAACAGCGAGCTAAGGTGAAGTGTGTCACTTAGTTTCGACTGCTAACGAGGAACGAAACACCTGATATGTACAAAGATCCGATTAATCAAAGTGGAGCCATTCAGCCCATGCCAACAGCCATGCCCGATATTGCAGCTGATGTTAAAACGCAACACCAAGGTACTCTTGACTGGGTCGGCATGAGCGAAATAGACATGCCACTCGTATTACTTGACGAAATGGGCACTCAACATCGCATTGGCGCCCGTATTGACGCCTTCGTTAGCCTAGATGTCGTTGATGCGAAAGGCATTCATATGTCGCGCTTATATTTAGCTCTTGAGCAACTGTCTACTGAAGGGCAAGTTACTTTAAGCGATTTACGTGCTCTGCTCCAGAATTTCCTTAGTACGCATAAAGACTTAAGTAGCCGCGCCAGTGTAGCGTTACGCTTTGAGCACCACTTACGCCGCCCTTCATTGCTTAGTGGTAAAGTGGGCTGGAAAGCATACCCTGTTGAACTTAAAGCTGAAATCATCGACGGCAATTTCCATTGTGACGTAACCGTAGATGTCACTTACTCATCTACTTGCCCTTGTTCAGCAGCACTTGCTCGCCAACTGATCCAAGAAGCCTTCCGCGCTCGCTTTAATGGTAACGAGCTTAATGTGGAGCAAGTCGCAGATTGGTTAGGTACCACCGATGGAATTGTTGCTACCCCACACAGCCAGAGATCTGTAGCTGAAATTAAGGTGCGCTTAGACAAAAATGCACCAAACCTACCTATTCAGACCTTAATAGATAGTGCTGAACGCGTACTTAAAACACCTGTACAAGCAGCCGTGAAGCGAGAAGATGAACAAGAATTTGCTCGCTTAAATGGTCAAAACAATATGTTTTGTGAAGACGCAGCGCGCATTCTAAAGCAGCAGCTGAACCAAACAGAACACGTAGTCGACTTCTGGATACGCATCAATCATTACGAGTCACTTCATGCTCACGACGCTGTAGCCATTGTCACGAAAGGCATTAAAAACGGTTTCCAACCTTAAACCACATTTTCATACATAGGTTGGCAAGAGACTTGCATCAGTAACGATAGAGAGGCGCATTCAAGTGGAGTGCGCCATATTTTCGACACTGAGGTGAATCTTTATGGAATACGTACTCATTCTTTTTATTGTTGCATTGATTGCGGTTGCCATTCTTGCGGCGCGAGTTTCTGAAAGCTTCGCCCCCTACCCTTATAAAAAACGTAACGATACTTTCTTCTCCGCAACGGAAGACTCATTTCTTAACCTTTTAGAACGAGGCTGTGGCGATCGTTATCGCGTGTTTACCAAAATTCGCCTTGGCGATGTTGTCGCGGTACGCCAAGATGGCTTGTCCACATCAGCCAAACGTGATGCCCACCAAAAACTGAACAACCGCTTGCTCGATTTCGTACTCTGCGATAAAACGACAATGCGTGTTGCCGCTGTCATAGAACTTGAAGCAATTGATTCTTCAAGCGCACAAATGAAGCGGAATTGGTTTTTAAAGAACTCTTTAGCCGCAGCAGGCGTACCATTCTTACGCTTTAAAGCACGCCCTGGCTACCGCCCAGACGAGCTTGGTGAGTTTATTCAAACAAAACTACGCCAGTCCGACTATGTACGTGCCGCAGGCCCTGGTCGCCGCCATTCGGAAGAAAGTGACGCTGCCCTTGCGAGCTGATAGTCTTAGCAGATAACAAGTGCGGACAAGAAATAGTGACACAATACTGGCCGGCCATTAATGGCTACCTACCTTTAATTCTTTTTGTTGGCGTGCTCTTTGCGGAGCGCGCCTTCCCTATTCCTGTTCATCTGCACCCATTCTGGGCACTGCGACAAATGGCACAACTGTTTGCTCGCCGGGTTCACCCTTCGAATAAACGCCCCCGTTCACAGCAGCGTATTTCTGGCCTTATGGCAATGCTGTTTATGCTTTTGTTTTGGGTCGCATTACCCGCTTTACTTTACAGCCTTGCGGAATTGAAAGTGTGGTTTGCAGCGGTCATTCTCTGGCTCTGCCTATCAAGCCAACCTTGGCTGCGAGAAGCGCAGCTTATTCAAAAGTCATTGCAGCGTGGCCAAAAGCAACTCGCGCGCGTGCGTCTACAACGCTGGTTAAACCGCGACTGTGAGTCACTGTCTGCACTCGGCATTGAAAAAGCTGCCAGTGAGCAATGCGTTAAACGGCAGTTACAGGGGTGGTTTGGTGTTCTTTTCTGGTTTGCTGTCGCAGGCCCTATTGCCGCACTTTGCTATCGTGTCTGCTTTGAACTTAATCGCGCTTGGCCAGTACAACTCACTTATTGGCGCGACTTTGGTGCGGTAAACAATGCTCTCTTTCGATTACTCAATTGGCCGCCTTACTTTATAACCCTTGCCGTATTAACGGTCGCTGAAAGTTTTGCTTCTTATCGTCGGAGCATGGGCCATAAAGCCCGCTTCAATTTCTCCCATTTCGGCGACCACGAACAACAGATTTTTTCATCCCTCACACGCCTTTTTCGGCTTGAATTAGGCGGTCCAGTGAAATACCAAGGTACAAAAATTAAGCGCTTACGCTTTATGCATTCTCAGCCATTGCCACACAACCGCATAAGACACACAATACTTTGTTTAACATGCATACAGTTTCCCTTATTTATCATTGCCTTAGGAATTACTTACCTGCGCGTTATGTGATTATGCTTCCGGCGTCGATCCTATTCGTAGGTTACGGTATAATGCGCGGCTCGCACACTCACTCAATGACATGCATAAATGAAAAAATATCACGTAGTTGGGCTAGGCAATGCCCTTGTCGACCGCGAGTTTCAGGTCACAGAAAAATTTTTAGAAACGCATGGCGTTGAAAAAAGCATTATGACGTTACTCGACGAAACTCAACAGCAGCTGCTAATCGACGAGCTTTACAAAGAGTTTAAATTAGAAAAACGAGTTGGCGGCGGCTCCGCGGCGAATAGCATGGTTGCTTTGAGTAAATTTGGCGGTAATGCTTTTTATTGCTGTAAAGTAGCAAACGACGACGACGGCGTATTTTATCGCAAAGACCTAGAACAAGCGGGCGTTGTAACACGTTTACATGTACAAAGTAACGATGGCCATACAGGCAAATGTGTCGTTATGGTTACTCCAGATGCCGAACGTACCATGTGTACATTTCTAGGTATCACCATCGACTTCTCACTTGAAGAACTACAGCAAGATATCATTGAGGACAGCGAGCTTCTCTACATTGAGGGTTACTTGGCCACGTCTGAGATTGCGCGAGAGGCCGTACGCCATGCACGCAAGAAAGCCGAGCAATCGGGTACTAAAATAGCCCTTACTTTTTCCGACTCATCGCTTGTTAAGTATTTTCGTGAAGGTCTTGATGAGTTCCTTACACCTGGCGTTGACATTCTTTTCTGTAATCGTGAAGAAGCCGAGCTCTATACAGGAACCAATACTTTAGAAAACGCAATGGACAAGTTGCTTGAGTATGCCAAAGAAGTAGTCGTAACTCGTGGTAAAGAAGGCGCTGTTATTGGCACGCGTGAAAAGCGTGTGCAAATACCTGGCTTTAAGGTGAAAGCTATCGATACAAATGGCGCCGGTGATATGTTTGCTGGTGCTTATTTATATGGTGTCACCCAAGGTTGGTCAACCGCCCAAGCTGGCACGCTTGCGAGCCGTTCAGCAGCCGAGTTGGTAACTCATTATGGGCCACGCATGCCTGTTGAAACGCATCAAAAAATACTCGACGAACTGACTGGTAAAGCTTAAAACAAAAAAACGGCTAAAAGCCGTTTTTTTGTACTTTCTAGAACAAATTAGAGTCCAAACACAGCTTTCTCACTACGTAACTTCCATTGCACCCCAAATAACAAGATCCCCGCCACTGCAAAAGTACTCAACGCACCTATTACCATAGCTATAAAACTCACAGGCTCGCCATTAATAGAACCCAAGAGCACCTGATGCTGTGACGTAACGGGTAAGTATTCTAAGGCCACATGGCTAAAGCGGGTGAATTCCAGCACCATCACAATAGTCATGGGCGCAAACATCACAAAAGTAATATAAGTTTGTGCCTCTTTAAAACTTTTCGCCATAAAAGACACAAACAACTGCAATGCGCTGGCTAATAGTGCCAATGGTATAAGCACCAAGGCCAACATGGCTTGTTTGCCAATGCCGAAGGAAATATCGATACCTAATTTTTCAAGCGGCACAAACAAAAATACGATAGGAATCATAATTAAGGTCAGCACACTACCTAACATTGCAAAGGTTCCCGCCGCAAGCGCTTTACCAGTAACAAGATCAATAAGCCTTACCGGTTGCGCCAATAAGAATTCTAACGAGTTACGCTCGCGTTCACCTGCACTGGTGTCGATTGCCACGTTCATGCCAGCAAAAAACACCGACATCAACACAAACACCATAACAGTGCCCATAATAAGTGCTGCGCGGGACTCTTTTGTGGCTGTGTCTTGACGCTCGCTTACTACTGCATACATAACTTCAGGGCTAATTCCACGCATCATTAAACGTGCGCTGGCTACCACTTGATTATATTCCGTTAAGGCCCGCTCAACACGCTGTCTGTTGCTACTGTTCTTGCGCTCAGAATAATCGGCACGCACAATAATAGACACGGCTTTAGCGGTGGCTAAACGTTCCTGATAGTCTTCTGGAATAACAAGTTTAATGCCCGACTCTTGCTCACTTTCTTTGCTAGCTAAAATACCTTTCTGTTGCAGAAACAACACTAGTTCAGGCGCATATTCTTGCCCTTCTAATTGAACCGTCAAGTCTTTTTCCGAAGTTGCTTCTTGTACAACAGCAAAAAAAGCCACCGCCATCAACATAGGACCAAACAAGGCGTAGGACATTGCCGCCATCAACGAACGTCGATCACGTATAGCGTCTTTTAGTTCTTTAAACCAAATCGTTAACAGTGTGCCGCTCATGCCATAATCCCCTCGTCGGTACCAATAAGTTGCACAAAGGCGTCTTCAAAGCTTTCTTTACCCGTTAGCTCGCAAAGCGCTGCTGGCGAGTCATTAGCCACTACTTGCCCTTTCACCATAATCACTACTCGGTCACACAAAGCCGCCACTTCTTGCATTACATGGCTAGAGAATAAAATACAACGGCCCTGCTCTCGTAAGCCATACATGAGTTCACGTAAAATACGCGTGCTCATTACATCAAGGCCGCGGCTAGGTTCGTCTAGAATGAGGTTTTTGGGTTGGTGAACAATAGCTTGGGCCAAAGCAACTTTCATTCGTTGCCCTTGTGAAAACCCTTGAGTGCGGCGGTCGGCAATATCGCTCATATTTAATTCTGCAATAACTCGCTCTACCTGTTCTTTCATAGCGTCACCGCGGAAACCATGTAATTCAGCAATAAAGCGAATATGTTCGCGGGCAGTCAGGCGTTCATACAAACCAAATTTGTCAGGAAAAATGCCAATATTACGGCGTACTTCAAGTGGTTTCACTGCTGGTGAAAGGCCGTCTATTTCCACTGAACCTGAGTCAGGCTTGATCAAGCCATATAGGCTACGTAAGCAGGTGGTTTTACCCGCACCATTCGGACCTAACAAACCAGTTATTTCACCGTCATTGGCGTTAAACGTAAGCCCATTAAGCGCTGTAACTTCTTTGTAGGTCTTTTTTAAATTGTTTACTTCAATCATGTTTGGCTCCTACATACCACGGGCATTAACGTTTAATAAAAAGGGCAACACCTTGGTTTCAGCCTAGCACGACGTGTCGAGTTTCGTTGTAGGATCGGTAATAAAGTCTGCCACCAGTTCGTTTGCACAGGTGTGGCTCGCAATTGTGTGCCCACCTGCTTCAGCAACCACATGTGTCGCGTTCGTTAATGTTTCGGCTGCAAGTTCCGCCCATTCCGGTGGTGTAACTGGGTCTTGGCCGCCTGATAAAAGTAAAGTGGGAATGTCACTAGCGACAGGCTGCCATACATACTCTTCACTCGGGCTTACAGGCCACTCAAGACACATAGCAATAAAATTTTCCATAAGCGCACTGCCCATATAATCCGCTTCCGCTTCACGCACAAAATCTGTACCTATAATACGTGGGATGTCTTCCTGACATAACACCGACAAAGTTAAGCCTGTATAAAGGGCAGATTTGGCATCTACTGGACCAGATAAGCCAGCAATCGGTGAGTAATTACCTGCGGCAGCTTCATTAATAACAAATGGCAGTAGCTGCCGGGTGCGGGGGCTATAAAGTGCCGGGAAAATCATTTGATTAAAACGGTCCACCGTCATCCGCACATCAAGCGGCTGGTGGCTACGTGGGTCAGGTAACGTAATGAGCTCCGAGGCTTGCTGTAACCGGTTGATGACCTTGTGATACTGTTCGTCAATATCGGGAAAAGCCTCATGGCAAGCTTCTTGTTCACTGCAATCATTTAACATGCGTTGTAATGCGTTATTTGCAGAGTGGCTAAACAAACCAAGCTTTACTTGCGGCGGTGCAACACCATCGAGCACGGCTGTGCGAATGCTATCTGGAAATTCGCGCATATAAGCTAAGCCTGAACGAGTACCATAAGAGCCGCCATAAATATTAACTTGGCTATAACCGAGCGCTTCACGTACTGCATCAAAGTCACGTACTGCATCATGCGTAGAATAATGTTGAAAGTTAACGTCATACTCAGCAGCACATTTAGCAATTTCAAGACCTATATCGTATTCGTTGTCTTCAACAACTAAGGCGTCTAATAAAATGCTCATATCGGTAGTTTCACAAGCCAATGGGCTCGACTTACCTGTTCCGCGCTGATCAATAAACAACAGATCGCGTGTTTGCCGTACGTCACTAAAAATACGCCCAATACCACCTACAAGCTCTGTTGCTGCTTGCCCAGGGCCACCTGCTAAAAACAATAATGGATCTTTCTCGGCAGCCGTGGCAACTGCAGGTAAACGCACCACATGAATATCAAGGGTTCTACCGTTTGCTTCAGCGTAATTTTCAGGAACCGTTAAAAACCCGCATTCCACTTGTTCTGCAAGTCCTTTTATATGGCAGGGTTCCATATTTAAGTTACTCGCAGTAGCTGTTGGTAAAATAAAACTGGAGGCAATAACCATGCCCCCTAGAAAAGTAGTTATCAAACGCATAAGCAAGTGCCCTGAAAAAATGATAGGTATTTGTACCCAATAGGTTTACAAATTACAAGATGAATTCTCGCTGCTAACTTTAGCTACTATATTGCTATAAAAACAAAACCCGTCGCAAAATAATCTACGACGGGTTCTTAATATTTTTATTTATGACGAGATGGTGTGACTTAGCTACCAATACGCTCGCGAATAGCTTGTGCTACGGTGCCACTGCCATGGCCATTACCTTCAGCCCACTCTAAGTCGCCTGTTGTCTCGATTACTGAGCCAGGTAGCTGTGAAACGATAAACTCGCCAATGTCGTCTGAACCAGTATGCATAGCGAACTGCAGTAACGTCATTCCATTACAGCCAATTGACTCATACACACGACGAAGCTGTACTCGGTCTTCACGTAAACGTTGGCGCATACGTAGACGGTCATTACCTTCTACATAAGTGCAAAGGTTGAGTGCTAAAGCATCTGCTTGAGCTACACCTGTTACACTAAGGTTAGCGGCAGCTGCACCAGCAAGTATTGCAGCAGCACTAATTGCTGTAATAAATAATTTTTTCATAGAAGCCCCCCAAGGCCTTTCTGTACATGAATAACAAACTTGACGAATGGTACGCAAATTAGCCCATATAAACAAATAAGATAGCAGATAAACGGCCTAAAAAACTAACCGCTTATCGCAACTTCTCATAAACGTATGCTGTGTATGCAGGCTGCCCTGCGCCTTTAGCGGCTGTCTGACGAAGCTTTTCTGCAGCCCATAAAGGTTTTTCCCACTCTGGAAAAAACGTGTCACCTTCAACCTCAAGATCAATATGCGTTACATAAAGACGAGTCGCTTGTGGTAAAAAGTGCGTATAAATTTGACCACCACCGATAACCATTACCTCAGCTGCGTCAGCAACTAATGCTAGGGCTTCTGCCGGAGAAGAAACCGCTTCAACGCTGTCAGGTAACTGTTCCGGATGCCGAGAAATAACAATATTGCGGCGCCCGGGTAACGGCCGACCTATCGATTCAAATGTGGTACGGCCCATTACTATAGGTTTGCCCATAGTAATTTCTTTAAAGTATTGAAGCTCATCGGGTAAATGCCACGGCATAGCGCCGTCTTTTCCTATCACCCTGTTCTTAGCCATAGCTGTTACTAAGGAAATATGTTGCATAACCGAGAGCTCCTTAACGTACTTTAACGTTCGTAAACAACATGACCATCGTCTTCATCATCATCGAAGT
>Ga0079223_10001015_pt1 | contig 15983 bp, 14 predicted proteins | sample Stecom2011_FD_75072 | JGI IMG/M metagenome (GOLD analysis project Ga0079223, IMG submission 75072) | Agricultural soil microbial communities from Utah to study Nitrogen management - Steer compost 2011 | ecosystem: Environmental > Terrestrial > Soil > Agricultural land | place: USA: Utah... | reverse complement strand
TCATGCGCGATATCACCCTGACCGAAGCCCTGACCCGCTGCATCGAGCACCGGGAAATTTTCCACGATGAAATGCTCCACCTCATGCGCATGCTGATGCGCGGCGAAGCGTCACCGCAGCTCGCCAGCGCCTTGCTTATGGGCCTGCGTGTGAAAAAGGAGACCGTGGGCGAGATTACCGCCGCCGCCCAGGTCATGCGCGAATTCGCCGTGCCCGTTCCCGTGGCCGACCCTTCGAGCCTGCTCGACATGTGCGGCACCGGCGGCGACGGCTCCAACACCTTCAACATTTCCACTGCCGCAATGTTCGTGGCGGCCGCTGCCGGCGTGAAGATCGCCAAACACGGCAACCGCAGCGCCTCGTCGTCATCGGGCAGCGCCGACGTACTCGAAGCGCTGGGCATCAACATCAACATGAGCCCCGAGCAGGTGGCCGAAAGCATCGAGGCCACCGGCATCGGCTTCATGTTCGCACCAGCTCACCACGGTGCCATGAAGAACGTGGTCTCCGTACGCAAGCAGCTGGGCGTGCGCACCATCTTCAACATTCTGGGCCCGCTCACCAACCCGGCGGGCGCCGCCAATCAGCTCATGGGCGTTTTTCACCCCGACCTGGTGGGCATACAGGTGCGCGTGCTTGAACGCCTGGGCGCCCGCCACGTACTGATCGTGCATGGCAAGGACGGCATGGATGAAGGCTCGCTGGGTGCCGCCACCATGGTGGGCGAACTGAAAGACGGCAAGATTCAGGAATACGAGATTCACCCGGAAGATTTCGGCGTGGCGATGGTGTCGAACCGCAGCATCAAGGTGTCGAGCCGGGAAGAATCGGCGGCGCTCATCGAGGAAGCCCTGGATAACGTTGCGGGCCCGGCCCGTGATATTGTTGCCCTGAATGCCGGGCTGGCCATCTATACCGGCGACAAGGCGGCCTCGATCGCCGAGGGTCTCAAGATGGCCTACGAATGCCTGCGCAGCGGCGCGGCTCGTGCCAAGCTCGAAGAATTCCGCCGCCACACGGAAAAGGTCTCTGCATGAACGATATTCTCGCCAAGATTCTGCAAACCAAGAAAGTCGAGGTCGCCACGGCGCGCCAGATGCGCAGCGAATCCGACCTGCTGCGCGAAGCCAAGAGCCGCAAGGACGTGCGCGGCTTCGCGCGGGCGCTGGAAGAGCGCATCGCCAAAGGCAAGCCCGGTGTCATTGCCGAGATCAAGAAGGCGTCGCCCTCGAAGGGTGTGATCCGCGAAAACTTCAACCCGGCCGAGATTGCCACGGCGTATGCCGCACATGGCGCCGCATGCCTGTCGGTGCTTACCGACGTGCAGTATTTCCAGGGCTCGTACGATTACCTGCGCCAGGCCCGGGCCGCCTGCTCGCTGCCTGTTCTGCGGAAAGATTTCATGATCGACCCCTACCAGATCATCCACGCGCGGGCCATCGGTGCCGACTGCATCCTGCTCATCGTCGCGGCGCTCAGCCTCTCGCAGCTCAAAGAATTCGAATCGCTGGCGCAGGAACTCGGCATGGACGTGCTGGTTGAAGTGCACGACCGGGCAGAACTCGAAACGGCGCTGCAGCTGAACACCACGCTGGTGGGCATCAACAACCGCAACCTGCGCACGTTCGAAACCTCGCTGCAAACCACGCTCGACCTGCTGCCGCTCATTCCCGAAGGCAAGCGTGTGGTGACCGAAAGCGGCATCCTCACCGTCGACGACGTGACCCTCATGCGCGAAAACGGTGTGAATGCCTTCCTGGTTGGGGAAGCCTTCATGCGCGCCAACGACCCGGGCCTCGCCCTGCACGAGCTGTTCCAGGCGGCATGAACGCCCGGTCGGCCGCCACCACCCGCTTCGAAGAAGCGGAACGCGACCCGCAGATCGGCAAAGACGCCGCCAAGCCGATCATCACCGATCTGCGTAGTGCCTTGCTCAAGGCGCAGTATGCCCGGCTGGCGAAGGCCGACCGCAGCCTGCTGATCGTGGTGGCGGGTATCGACGGCGTGGGCAAGGGCAGCACGGTCAACCTCATAAACGAATGGATGGACGCCCGCCACATCCGCACGCTGGCGTACGGCCCGCCCACGCAGGAAGAATCGCGCTACCCGTTTCTGTGGCGTTACTGGCGCCACCTGCCGGCCAAGGGGCGTAGCGGCATCGTGTTCGGTTCGTGGTACGGCCCGCTCTTCAACGAACTGGTCTCCAAGAAACCCAACCGCAGCAAGGTCGAGCAGCTGGCCACCACGATTCGCGATTTCGAGGCGCTGGTGGCCAACGACGGCGTGCAGATTCTCAAGCTCTGGTACCACCTGTCACGCGAGGCACACAAAAAGCTCACGAACCGGCTGCTGGCCGACCCGGAAACCTCGTGGATGGTGCGGCCGGAAGACCTCCAGGTCGCCCGCAAGTTCAAGCGGGTGCGCGAGGCGGCCGGCACCATGATCATGCTTACGGATTCCGATCTAGCACCCTGGCAGGTCATACCCAGCGCCGACGAACGCCTGCGCGCCATCAGCACGGGTCAGGCCATTCTGGCGGCCCTGCAGGCGCCCGCCGCAGCGGCCGCCGAACCCCCGCCCTTGCGGCAGCTGTTGCCCGCCAGCCCCGCACAGCCGCGCAAGCGGCGGCTGGCCCGCGTCGATCATTCGGTTCGCCTCAGCGAAAACGAATACGACGATCTGCTCGCACAGTGGCGCAGCCGGCTGGCACACCTGGTGCGCAGCAAAGCATTTGCCGACCTGCCCGTGGTGCTGGTGTTCGAAGGCAACGACGCCGCAGGCAAGGGCAGCACCATCCGGCGCATCACGCACGCGCTCGACGCCCGGCAGTACCGCGTGGTGCCCATTTCGGCGCCCACGGAAGACGAGCGGGCCCGCCCCTACCTGTGGCGCTTCTGGCGCGAGCTGCCGGCACCCGGCAACATCACCATTTTCGATCGCTCGTGGTACGGGCGCGTGCTGGTGGAGCGCGTGGAGCGATTCGCCCGGCCCGCGCAATGGCGACGCGCGTACGAAGAAATCAACCAGTTCGAACAACAGCTGACCGACAGCGGAATCCTGCTCATCAAGTTCTGGCTGGCGATCACCAAAGACGTTCAGTTGCAGCGCTTTCGCGACCGCGAGCACTCGCCGTTCAAATCGTTCAAGATCACACCCGAAGACTGGCGCAACCGCGAAAAATGGGGCGCCTACACCAACGCCGCCAACGATATGTTCGATCTCACCGACACGTCGCGCTCACCCTGGCATGTCGTGTCGTCGAACGACAAGCGCCATGCCCGCATCACGGTGCTCGAACGCATCGTCACGGCCATCGAAGCGCGACTGGCACGCTAGTCACCCGCCGTCAGGAATCCGCAAACGCGGCCGCCGCACCATGACACCCGACCTTTTCGATACCGCCGACAACCGTCTCGCAGACCTTCCGGGGCAGCAAATCGGCAGTCTGGATTCCGGTTGGCGCAGCGCGTTGCAGACGCCCGCAACGCGCCTTGCGCTGGCCAAACTCGACACCTTTCTCGGCACACGCCTGGCCGCCGGGGCCACGATCTACCCGGCGCGCGTCTTCCGTGCGCTGGAATACCTGCCCCCGCAGGACGTCAGAGTGGTCATTCTGGGCCAGGATCCCTATCACGGCCCGGGGCAGGCGCAGGGACTGGCCTTTTCCGTGCCCGATCAGTGCCCCACCCCGCCGAGCCTGCGCAACATGTTTGCCGAGCTGGCACGCCTCTACCCCGGGCGCCCGGCACGGCGACGCAATGATCTTTCAGACTGGGCCCGGCAGGGGGTGTTGCTGCTGAACGCCACGCTCACGGTCGAACACGGACAGGCCGGTTCGCACGCCCGCAAGGGCTGGGAAACCATTACCGACGCCCTCATCGACGCGGTAGCCGCCACGCAGGGGCCCAAGGTATTCATGCTGTGGGGCAACCACGCCCAGGGCAAGCAGCCCCGCATCGAAGCCGCCGGTGGCACGAACCTGATCCTGCGTGCCAACCACCCGTCGCCCCTGTCTGCACGGCGCCCGCCCCGCCCCTTTCTGGGTTGCGGCCATTTCGAGCAGGCCAACGCCTGGCTCGCGGCTCAAGGGTGCACACAAATCGACTGGCTGGGCACCTGAACGCAAAAAAACATCGACATCAGGGTTTTCCCATATATAATGGAAGGCTGCATTTTCGTTTTGTGTCGGCATGTCGCAGCACGCCGTACACCATCGCACCCTGACCTTCCAGTACCTCGCCGCAAGAAACCACACGCGGCGCACGCCTAGCAGTGCAACCGGGTTGATTGGGTCGGCACGATGATCCATTCAACCGCGCCCGGGCCGGCGTTTTGCCGCCGTGCGCATCTGCACCGCCTATACGGCAAAGGTATACATGTCTTTCGAATCCCTGGGCCTCGCCCCTGCCCTGCTGTCGGCGCTCGAACGCACCGGCTTCACCCAACCCACCCCGGTTCAGGCCGCCGCAATCCCGCGCGCCATGAGCGGTGAAGACCTGATGGTGTCGTCACAGACCGGCAGCGGCAAAACCGCCGCATTCATGCTTCCCGTACTGAACAGCATGGTCGGCATGTCGCCCAACAAGGGCAGCGGCGTGCAGGCTCTGGTGTTGACGCCCACACGAGAACTCGCCCTGCAGGTGGCCGATGCCGCCCGCGCCTACGGCGCCGGCATCAACGGCCTGCGCATTGCCACCGTGGTCGGCGGCATGCCCTACGGCGCGCAAATCAAGGCCCTGTCGCGACGCGTCGACGTGCTGGTGGCCACCCCCGGCCGGCTCATCGATCACCTGCAGGCCCGCCGCGTGAACCTTTCGGCGGTACGCACACTGGTGCTCGACGAAGCCGACCGCATGCTCGATATGGGCTTCATCGAAGAAATCGAATCGATCATCGCCCGCACACCGGCCGAGCGCCAGACCCTGCTGTTCTCGGCCACGCTCGACGGCACGGTGGCCCAGCTGGCGGCCCGCATGATGCGTGAGCCTTCGCGCCTTGAACTGGCCGGCCAGAAGCAGCGCCACGAAAACATCGAACAGACGCTGCTATACGCCGACGACAGCTCGCACAAGCTGCGTCTGCTGGACCACCTGCTGCGTGACGCCGACCTCGATCAGGCCATCGTATTCACGTCGACCAAGCGTGGCGCCGACGACCTGGCCGGCTACCTGAGCGAGCAGGGCTATGCGGCCGCCGCCCTGCACGGCGACATGAACCAGCGTCAGCGCAGCCGCACGCTCGGCCTGCTGCAGCGCGGCAAGCTGCGCATTCTGGTCGCCACCGACGTGGCCGCGCGCGGCATCGACGTACAGGGCATCAGCCACGCCTTCAACTACGACCTGCCCATGCAGGCCGAAGACTACGTGCACCGCATCGGACGCACCGGGCGCGCCGGGCGCAATGGTCAGGCCTACACGCTGGCCGTGCATGCCGAACGTCACAAGATCCGCCGTATCGAACACTTCATCGGGCGCAGCATTCCCATGGAGGAAATTGCGGGCCTCGAACCCCAGCGTCGACCGCAGCGCAGCTTCGGCAAGCGCCCGGGCGGCAACGGCGGCTATCGGGGTGCACCCGGCAGCAAGCCCGGCTACAAGCGCGACGGCAAGCCCGAGTGGAAATCTGCCCGCAAGCCCGAATGGAAGAGCGACGCCAGGCCGGAATGGAAGGCGGACGGCAAACCCGAGTGGAAGCGCGAGGGCAAATCGGAGTGGAAAACCGAACGGCGCAGCGACTGGCAGCCCGCAGGCAAGCCGCGCAGCAGTGATTCGCGCGGTGCCGGCCGCCCCGGTTCCTTCCGCAGCGCGGGCCCGGGTGCCGCCACCCGGCGTGGCGATCGCCCGTCGCGCTCCGCCGCACGCTACCAATGAACTAGCCGGTAGCGCGCGGGCTGCCCCGTGTGGCCCGCGCACCGGCGTCTCGTGCACGACGCGGTATAGTACACAGCCATGAAGCAGATCGTGAATCGTCCTTTTCTGCTGGCTCTGCTGCTTTCGCTGCCGTTGTGGGTCGTGCTGGGCAACTATATCGTTGCACTCATCGTCTCGCTGCTCGTGGCGTTCCTGGCGTCCATGATCAACGCGCTGCGGGTCATGCGCTCCGGCGGGCGCCACGGCCCGGGCGCGCAGTCTGCTTCCGGGCGCACGCCCGTTCAGTCGCAATCAGACGAAGCAGAATGAACACCTCACCTTTGCCCCCCCTCGCTCCACCCCGCCTGCCGGACGGCCTGCCACCGCTGGACGCCGGCAGCAGTGCGCACAGCGCCCGCGTTGAAGCACACCTGCTGGAACAGATCGCGCAGCGGCCCGATGGCATACTTGCGTTCGATGTGTGGATGGCCCAGGCACTTTACGCAGCGGGTCTGGGCTACTACGCCGCCGGCACCACGAAGTTCGGCGCACACACACCCGCCGGCGACTTCACCACGGCCCCCGAAATGACGCCCGTCTTCGGTCAGGTGCTGGCGCGTCAGGTGGCCGAGATTCTGCGTGCTGCAGGCAGCCAGACCGTACTGGAGTTCGGAGCCGGAACCGGCGCGCTTGCCGCAGCATTGATACCGGCGCTGCGTGCGCTGGGCCTTGATGTGCAATACCGCATACTCGAGCTGTCGGCCGACCTGCGGGTTCGCCAGGCACAGCGCCTCGAAAACCTGCAGGCCGACGTCCAGTGGCTCGACACCCTGCCAGACGCCTTTGAAGGCTGCGTGATCGCCAACGAGGTGCTCGACGCCATGCCGGTGACCCTGTTTCGGTGGGACGAGTCGGGCGCATTGATGGAGCTGGGAGTGAAAGCCCGGGCCGATGCGACCCCTCCCTTCGAATGGGCGCAGCGGCCGGCGAGCCCCGATCTACACGCCACCGTAGCCGCACGCATGCCGGCGTTGCCGGGCTACCGCTCTGAACTCAATCTTCAGGCGGAAGCCTGGGTACGCCAGATGGGCGCCTGGCTCAAGCAAGGCGCCGCGCTGCTCATCGACTACGGCTTTCCGCAACGCGAGTACTACCATCCGCAGCGGGCCGCCGGAACACTGATGTGCCACTTCCGCCACCACAGTCACGATGAACCCCTGGTGCTGGCAGGCGTGCAGGACATCACGGCCCACGTTGATTTCACCGCCATGGCCGACGCTGCACTTGACGGTGGCCTGGACGTGCTGGGCTACACCTCGCAGGCCCGCTTCCTGTTGAATGCCGGCCTGCCTGAAATCGTGCAGGAACTCGCGGCCAGCCCGGCGCACACCGAGGCGCACGCGACGCTTTCAGCAGTGCAGAAGCTGATCTCGGAAGCGGAAATGGGCGAGCTGTTCAAGGTGCTTGCCGTAGGCCGCAACGTCGACCCGCCGCTGCTTGGCTTCATGCGCGGCGATCGCCGCGACATGCTGTAACCCGGCGAATGGCGTTCTAGACCCGCCAAGCGCGCTGCAACGCCAGCAGTCGCGCCGCACGCACGGCTTGCGGAATCCGACTGCGGTCGGCACACCCGCGCGCAATGGCCCCGGCGTCGACACTTCGCACCGCGTCGGCGCGCCGGCGCCAGGCCGCCGCATCGAAAGGCCGCACGCAGGAACAGGCCTGCAGCAAGTCTTGGAAACGTTCGGGCTTGCGCAGCACATCGCAGCGCTCGATGAGCGCAAGTGCCGTTTCGGGGTCATCGGTATCGAGCTGCGGCAGCATCTCGCGCAGCAACTGCGCGTACGCCGTGCACTCGCCGGGCGCGCGCAGCGTGGCGCCAAGCCCCACGACATCGGTGGAACGGTGGCAGAGAATCGCATAACGCGACGCGAGCGGCAGGCCATGTTCGTGCGCGCGGCGCAGGGCCTCACCGACCTGGGGGGTAAAAACCAGCTGCGGCATCACGCGCGACAGCGCCCCGGTATGCTGCAGCACCTCGAACATGCGCCCCGGGCGCTCCGTCATGAGCCCCTTGGCCGTTTCCTGCCAGACGCGTTCCGCAACCAGGGCGTCCACTTCCCCCGACTCCACCAGCTGCCGGGCCAGCGCCAGCGTTTCGGGCGCAATGGAAAAATCGGGAAACCGGGCCGCAAACCGTGCCAGCCGCAGCAGCCGCACCGGGTCTTCCGAGAACGCCTCGCCCACGTGACGCAGCACCCGGGCCTCGAGGTCGGCCACGCCGCCGCAAGGGTCGACCAGGGTACCATCGGCATGGCGCGCAATGGCATTGATGGTGAGATCACGACGGCGCAGATCGTCTTCCAGCGTGACATCGGTGCCCGTATAAAACGTAAACCCCTTGTAGCCCCGCCCCGACTTGCGCTCGGTACGGGCCAGCGCGAATTCTTCCTTGGTGCGCGGATGCAGGAACACCGGAAAGTCGCCGCCCACGGGAATGAATCCGCGCGCGGCCATGTCTTCGGGTGTGGCTCCCACCACAACCCAGTCACGGTCGCCGCAGGGCAGATTCAACAGATCGTCGCGCACCGCGCCACCCACCACATACGCATTCAAGCCCTCGAGCGCGGGATCGGCCGTTGGGGTGTTGTGCCGGTGGGTGGGGGCAACGGGCACGCCGTGTGTGTCGTTGCGGGCCTCGGTGCCGCTCACGGCAAGGCAACCTTGCGGTTCGGTGCCGGCGAAATCACGCCCAAACGATCTTTGAGCCGCTGCGGTTCGCCGCTGAACAATCGCGCGTAATACACCGCATTCGACATCACGTTCTTCACGTACAGCCGCGTTTCGGTAAACGGAATCGTTTCGGCGAAAATGGCCCCTTCGACGGGCGCCGCCAGCTTCGCGCGCCACTGCACCGGGCGGCGCGGGCCGGCGTTGTAACCCGCCGTGGCCAGTACTTCCGACCCATTCAGATCATTGAGCACCATGCGCAGGTAGTTGGTACCCAGCACGGTGTTGATTTCGAATTCGTTGACGCGCGAGGGGTGGAAGTCGGTCATGCCGATTTTGCGGGCCACCCACTTGGCCGTGGCCGGCATCAGCTGCATGAGCCCCGATGCCCCCACGCGCGAACGGGCGTCGGTGATGAAGCGCGACTCCTGGCGAATGACGCCATACACCCAAGCCGGGTCGAGATCGATTTCGCGTGCCTTTTTGGAGACCTCGCCCGAGAACGGAGCGATGAAACGCTGCGACAGGTCAATTTCCTTCTCGGTACGCAGCGAGGTGTTGACCACACGATCGTAGATGTGTTTTTCGCGTGCGAACTCGGCAGCGGCGAGCAGTTCCCGATCGTTCATGCCGCGCAGATTGAAATTCCATTCGGGTACGGCCTCGGGGCGCCAGCCCAGCTCGAACAGCGCCACGGCGCGTTGCAGGCCGGGGTGATTGCGTGCGGCATCGAGCTCTTCCGGCTGAAGCTGCGCGGGGGCGGGCGGCAGAGGCTGAGGGTGCCCCAGCTCTTCGCTGGCCAGCAGGCCGTAGAAGCTCAGATCGTGAGCGATGGAGCGGTAATGCTCGACGGCTGCCTTTTCGTTGCCCAGGGCGTGCAACGCACGCGCATACCAGTACACCCACACGGGTTCGGCGGCCTGCGCGGCCGACATGCGGCGTATGGCCTTGGCCACCTGATCCCAGTCGATGACGGGCTGACGCAGCTCGGAGCGAACCTGCCACGCATGGTTGTAGTCAGTCATGCGGAAGTTGCCCGACTTGCGGTACCACCGCGCCGCATCGAGCTCGACGTTCAGCGCCGCAACCAGGCCGAACTGACTCCACACCCATTCCATGTAGGGCCGGGGCAGACGCCCTTCCCAGTTCTTTTCGACCCACGCCGCATTTTCGAGCCGCTTTTCGCCATAGGCCAGGCGTGACAGGGCGATGGCGACGAGCTCGAGCTCGGCCGGACTGCGCGGCACCGCGCGGCCTTCGAGCCACTTGCGCGGATTGTTCATGATGGCGGAGTAATCACGCATCTGGGCGCCGTTGAAGATGACGGCCGCGATGCGGCGCGAGGTCTGGTGCCGGTTCGTTTCGAGCGAGGCCCGCAGCAACCGCTGCACGTCGGACCAGCCCACCACCCTGCGTTCGTAGAACTGGTCGAGCATGGCCCAGCACGCCTGATTCGAACTGAACGCGTCCATGGCGTCGGATGCACGCACCTTGCGGCCACTCATGTGCTGCGCCATGAGCAGCGTACAGCGGATCTCGGCATTCTCGACCTCGACCGGCGCGAGCGCGAGCACCTGGGCGTAATCACCCGCCCGGCCCGCCGCCACCATCCACTCGCCTTTCAGGCGATCGGCCAGGTAGGCATCTTGATTACGAGCGAAAAAGGCGTGGATTTCGTCTTCGGGTATGGGTTGCGCCGGATCGAGCAATTGCTGGCGCAGTGCCCAGTAGCGCACATACGAGCCCAGAACGGGATCGCGATCGGCCTGGGGAATGAGCGCCCGAACGCGGTCCCACTGCTTGGCCTGCATGGCCGCACGCGCCTGCACCACAGCTTCGCGGGCTTCGGGCGGCACCACGAGCCGCACCGGCTCGGCGGCCGCCTTGCGGGCCGGTGTGGCGGCCGGGGTATCGCCCGCCCCACGCCCGGCCACCAGCGTCTGGCGCAGGTCGACCGATTCCATGACGGCCTCGACGCGCGCCTGCGGATCGCGGGCACCGCAACCGGCGAGGCCCACAGCGAAGACCAGCAAGGCCAGCCCGCGCCGGCCCCATATGTTTCCGGGGATCGGCCCCTGGCGCTTGGCCATGGTTTGCCGATACATTGGCCTATTGGCTATCATCTTGCATCCTTCCTGACTGACACCGCCATGAACCAGAACAAAGAGAATACCGCAGTCCAACTGCGCACGCGACTCAAGGCGCTGCGGGCTGCCCAGAATCCGCTGGAAAGCAATCGCGGTGCCCTGTTGATTCGAGGCCGCCTGTTCACCTGGCTTGCCACCAACGTAACCCGGCTGCGCGAGGAAGGCCGACCCGTTCCGCAACGCATCGCCGCATTCTGGGCCCTGCCCGAGGAACCGTCGCTGCAGCCGCTGCTGCGCCAATGGGTGGAAGAAGAGGGTTACGAGGTTTCCTTACCCGTGGTGACGGCGCCCGGCGAACCGCTCGCGTTCTATCAGTGGAACCCCGACGCACCCATGCGTGAAGGCGCCTACGGCATACTGGAACCGGTGAGCGAACCCGCCGAAGCGCCCGATATCGTGCTGGTACCCACCCTGGGCTACACCCGCGAAGGCGACCGTCTGGGCTATGGCGGCGGCTACTACGACCGCACGCTCGCCGCGCTGAAGGAATCGGGCCATCCGTTCGTGAGCATCGGCATCGCCTGGGCCACCGGCGACCTGAGCGGCCTCGATTACGCCCCCCAGCCCCACGACGTGCGGCTCGACGGCATTCTGACCGACAAGGGCTGGGCAGTTCAGGCCCCTGCGCTGGCTTAAGAAGCCATTACTCCACACCGCAGCCACCCAGACCCTGCCCACTGCGTACACCGCCCCGGGCACCACGCGCCGCGACCGGCAAGACCCGGCGCGGCGCGTGAAGGCCTCAGGCTACGTTCAGACGCTGCCATACCGCCAGCGTGGCCTTGGCGTTGTTGAGCGTATAAAAATGCAGCCCCGGCGCGCCCTGATCGAGCAGCCGCTGCGCCATGCCTGCCACGAAATCGGCGCCAAACTCGCGCAGGCTGGCCATGTCGTCGCCGAAATCGACCAGCCGCGCCTCGAGCCAGCGCGGAATCTCGGCTCCGCACATGTTCGAGAAGCGCGCGAGCTGCTTGTAGTTCGTGATCGGCATGATGCCGGGCACGATGGGGATGTCGATGCCCCGGCCCTGCACCCGTTCGACGAAGTCGAAGTAGGCGTCAACGTTGAAGAAGTACTGCGTGATCGCACCGTTGGCACCCGCCTTCACCTTGCCGATGAAGTGATCCAGGTCTTTGCTGGCGCTGCCGGCCTGGGGGTGGACTTCGGGGTACGCGGCGACCTCGATGTGGAACACGTCGCCGAAGTGCTCGCGGATGAGGCTCACGAGTTCATCGGCGTAGTGCACTTCACCGGGGTGGCGCCCCATGCCCGAAGGCAGGTCGCCACGCAGCGCCACGATGCGGCGAATGCCCTGCGCCCGATAGCCCTCGAGGATTTCGACGAGCTCGGCACGGCTCGAACCGATGCACGACAGGTGGGGTGCCGTATCGCAGCCAAGCGACTGCATGAACTTCACCGTGTCGGCCGTGCCCGCACGGGTGGAGCCGCCGGCGCCGTACGTTACGCTGACGTAGGCCGGCCGGTGGGCCACCAGCCGGCGTGCGGCCTCTTCGAGCTTGAGACGCGCCGACTCTTCGCGGGGCGGAAAGAACTCGAGACTGATGGTCTGTGTAAGGCTCATTGCACCAGCAACCTCGAGAGCAGGCCCGAGATCAGGCTATAGACAATGGCGCCGATGAGCGCCCACCAGAAGCCGGCCACCTGAAAGCCCTTGAGAATGGAACCCGCGAACCAGAACACCAGCGCATTGAGCACCAGCAGGAACAGGCCCAGGGTGACCACCGTGATGGGCAGGGTGAGCAGAATCAGCACCGGCTTGACCAGCGTGTTCAGCAGCCCGAGCACCAGCGCCGCAATAAGGGCGGCGCCGAACGATGCCACGGTGATGCCCGGCAGCAGGTAGGCCACGATCAGCAGCGCCACCGCATTGAGAATCCAGACGAGTAAAAGGGTCATGGTGACCTCAGTAGCGGTAGTGATCGGGCTTGTAGGGGCCGTCGACCGGAACGTTGATGTAAGCCGCCTGCTCGGGGCGCAGCTGCGTGAGGTTGACCCCCAGCTTCTTCAGGTGCAGGCGCGCAACCTTTTCGTCGAGCGGCTTGGGCAGCACGTACACCTTGCCCCGCTCGTAGTGTTCACCCCGCGTGAAGAGCTCGATCTGCGCGATGGTCTGGTTGGTGAACGAAGCCGACATCACGAACGAGGGGTGGCCCGTGGCGCAGCCCAGATTCACCAGGCGCCCCTTCGCCAGCAGAATGATGCGCTTGCCGTCGGGGAAGATCACGTGATCGACCTGAGGCTTGATTTCTTCCCACTGCAGGTCTTCGATGCTGGCGACGTCGATCTCGTTGTCGAAGTGGCCGATGTTGCACACGATCGCCTGATCCTTCATGCGCTCCATGTGCTCGCGCGTGATCACGTGGTAGTTGCCGGTGGCGGTGACGAAGATGTCGGCCTTGTCGGCGGCCTCTTCCATGGTGACGACGCGGTAGCCTTCCATCGAGGCCTGCAGCGCGCAGATGGGATCGATTTCGGTGACCCAAACCTGGGCACGCAACGCCGCCAGCGCCTGGGCGCAGCCCTTGCCCACGTCGCCGAAGCCGCAGACCACGGCGATCTTGCCGGCCACCATGACATCGGTGGCGCGCTTGATGCCGTCGACCAGCGATTCACGGCAGCCGTACAGGTTGTCGAACTTCGACTTGGTGACCGAGTCGTTCACGTTGATCGCCGCAAAGGCGAGCTCGCCGTTCTGCGACATCTGATACAGGCGGTGCACGCCGGTGGTCGTTTCTTCGGTCACGCCGCGGATCTGCGCAAGGCGGGTGGAGTACCAGTCGGGCGACTCGGCCAGGCGCTTGCGAATCGAGGCAAACAGCACGCGCTCTTCTTCGCTGCCGGGGTTCTCGAGCACCGAGATGTCTTTTTCGGCACGAGCGCCCAGGTGCAGCAGCAGCGTGGCGTCGCCGCCGTCGTCGAGAATCATGTTGGCATGCTGACCGTTGGGCCAGTTGAAGATCTCGTGCGTGTACTGCCAGTAGTCTTCCAGCGTTTCGCCCTTGATCGCGAATACGGGTGTGCCGCCGGCGGCAATGGCCGCTGCAGCGTGGTCTTGCGTGGAAAAGATGTTGCACGATGCCCAACGCACCTCGGCACCCAGCGCCTTGAGCGTCTCGATGAGCACCGCCGTCTGGATCGTCATGTGCAGGCTGCCGGCAATGCGCGCGCCCTTGAGCGGCTGGCTGCCTGCGTATTCTTCGCGCACGGCCATCAGGCCGGGCATTTCGGTTTCGGCAATGGCGATCTCGCGGCGGCCCCATTCGGCCAGCGAGATATCGGCAATTTTGTAATCGGAGAAAACGGTGTCAGCAACAGAGTTCATGGTTCATACCCCAGAAACCCGTGCCGGTGGAAGTGGTGCTGCGGCATGCAGCCGCTCGCTCATCTGGCCCCGGACGGGTGAAAGATGAGCGCCGTTGATAACTGTGAAAAGCGTTCCTGAGCCTAGCGGTGTGGCCACCGTTGCAGCGCCCCTCAGGAATCGTTCATTTTACCGCACTTTGGCGGCTGCGGCTGCAATCACCTAGCGGCGCGGGTACCCCTGCTCCGAGATGCGCCGCCACACTTCGCGCTTTTGCGCTTCATCGAAGAACACCCAGTTGGCCACCTCGGAAACCGTGCGGCCGCAGCCCCGGCAGATGTCGTCGTACAGCGTGGAGCACACGCCCACGCAGGGCGTGTCGGTTGTCTGGAAGCTGCCGCTGCCGGTGGCCTTGGGGTCTTCGCTCATGCAGCCTTCTTGAGCACCTGCACCTTGTCGGTGGCTTCCCAGCTGAACTCGGGCTCCGCGCGGCCGAAGTGGCCGTAGGCGGCGGTTTTGGTGTAGATGGGGCGCAGCAGGTCGAGCATTTCGATGATACCGCGCGGGCGCAGGTCGAAGTTTTCGCGCACGATGCGGGCGATCTGCTCGTCGGGAATCACGCCCGTGCCTTCGGTGTACACGGTAATGTTGATGGGCTCGGCCACGCCGATGGCGTAACTGAGTTGCACCTGGCATTGCCGCGCCAGCCCGGCGGCCACGACGTTCTTGGCCACGTAACGTGCTGCATACGCGGCCGAGCGGTCGACCTTGGACGGGTCTTTGCCCGAAAAGGCGCCGCCGCCGTGCGGGCATGCGCCACCATAGGTGTCGACGATGATCTTGCGGCCGGTGAGCCCGCAATCGCCCTGCGGGCCACCGATGATGAACACCCCGGTGGGGTTCACCAGATACCGGGTCTTGGGCGTGAGCAGCCCTTCGGGGATGACCGGCTTGATGATGTGTTCAATGACGGCGTCGCGAATGTCGTCTTGCGAGATATCGGGCGCGTGCTGCGTGGAAAGCACGACCGTGTCGACCTCGACGGGCTTGCCGTCGACGTAGCGGAACGTGACCTGCGACTTGGCATCGGGCCGCAGCCAGCTCAGCCGGCCGTCTTTGCGAAGTTCGCTCTGGCGTTGCACGAGGCGATGCGCGTACCAGATGGGTGCGGGCATGAGGTCGGGCGTTTCGTCACACGCGTAGCCGAACATGAGACCCTGATCGCCGGCGCCCTGGTTGAGCAGTTCTTCGGGGCTGCGATCGACGCCGCGCGCGATGTCGGGCGACTGCTTGTCGTAGGCCACCAGCACCGCGCAGCCCTTGTAATCGATGCCGAACTCGGTGTTGTCGTAGCCGATGCCCTTGATGGTGTCGCGCGCCACCTGAATGTAATCGACGTTGGCAGTGGTGGTGATTTCACCGGCCAGCACCACCAGACCGGTGTTGCAGAGCGTTTCGGCCGCTACACGGGCATTGGGGTCTTCGGTGAAGATGGCGTCGAGGATGGCGTCGGAGATCTGGTCTGCGACCTTGTCGGGATGGCCTTCTGAAACGGATTCAGAGGTAAAGAGAAAATCACTGTTCTGTGCCACAGCGCATGTTCCTGTAGTAACACTGGTTGAACCAGCAGGGTTTGAAGGTTGCGTTGCGCATCAGACCCTGCCCACGGCAGCGTACTCAGGGCGCGACGCTTTAGCGGTTTTTTTCGCATCGACCGGCGATGCCATCGCTCCGCAAGTTGTCGTTTAACTCAGCGATACCTTGCATTTTAAGCGAAAATAGCCTGTTACTCCCATTCGACACCGTTACAACAAGGTTTTTTGCGCACATGGTACTGGTGCTGCTGCGGCTGATCGCCCTTTTGCCTTTGCCGGCGCTGCACGGCATCGGCCGTGTATTGGGGCGCTGCGTCTATGCATTGCCGGGGCGTTACCG
>Ga0079223_10001013_pt1 | contig 15986 bp, 19 predicted proteins | sample Stecom2011_FD_75072 | JGI IMG/M metagenome (GOLD analysis project Ga0079223, IMG submission 75072) | Agricultural soil microbial communities from Utah to study Nitrogen management - Steer compost 2011 | ecosystem: Environmental > Terrestrial > Soil > Agricultural land | place: USA: Utah... | reverse complement strand
GTTGCTGGGCCAGTATGCCACCCCCCATTTGGACGGCCTCCATCTGGCCGTGTTCATCGTAACCACTCCAATACAGTTTTTCCATCCAATTTTCTAAGACCCCGAATAATTGTTGGGGTAAAACATGGTCAAAATATGCTTCAGTTACCTGGCGCTGATGAGATTCCCGGGGCACAACCCGTTGCAGGAGTTGTTGTTTGACAAAACTGTAGACCCTGGGCGCGGGGGGAGCCTGCTCTGCTTCCATGGTCAAGAGTAAATCCAGGGCAAAACTCTGTTCCTCCTCGGTCAGGGTATAGTTGGAGGTATTTACCCGGGAAATAACCTGGGCGAAATCCAGGTGTTTCAGATATTCTGGACTAATTGTGATGGGCACAGATTGCAGCAGTAGGTCAATTTTGATGCTGGTATACTGGGCCTCGTTCCAGGGGGTAAAGCCTGCTGCCTCTAAAGCCAATAGCTGCTCCAAGCCATCGCTGCCGCCGCTTTGATGCGCGGCCAAGACCCGGGCCAGGGGTTGGTCGGGATAGTTATTGATTATGGCGTTGATATTTTCATGACTTTCCTCCTGAACCATGGTGTAGGCCAGCTGGCCAGCATCATTTTCGCCTAGCTGAGAAGCGATTTTCCAAGCGATGAGGGGGGCGGTGGGGCTGTACTCCTCCAGGGCCGCCACGACCAATGGATGACGAGAATCGTGTTGAAGTAGTATAGGAATATTGCTTAGGAGATGCTCACTCTCGCCAATGGACAAGGAAATTTTTACCGCCAGTTCCCGGGGCCACAACCACGATCGGCGTTGCTCTGCCAGCAGATTTAGACAGGAATCAGCTTGTCCTGATTGGTCAAGTATCTGTTGAAATTCTTCTTCCAGTTTTGCCATATCCCAATCGTCCCAGGCCAGGACCAGCATATGTTCCAGGGCGGCATGGGCTTGATGCTCCTGCAGTAAAAGCCGGGCCAAACGTTCTCGAGGCTGTGCCCAGCTTGGGTTCATGACAACCAGGGCGGAAAGTTCTGTTTTATCCATGGAGGCATAGTCTGGAGTTGAAGGGTCTGGCTCTGGTTCCAGGCCAGCAAAGTATAGGATAACGGACAGCACTGTGGCTACAGCCAGCAGTGCCGTCGCCATTAGCGCAATATGCTTTTTCATAATTACACCTCTCCCTCGGTTGCTTACATTATACCAGACAAGCCTGCCATAGTGTCACCGTAATATTTCCAAGCCGTGCAAATCCTCGATTCTTTCTAAGAGTAGGGCCTTGGCATCGTTTATTGCTAGGTTATAATACAAGGGTGCCAGCTTTTCCTCAAAGAAGTCTAGCAAGAGGAGGGCGCTGAGGTCTCCTATTTCTTCATCCCGTTGCTGGAAAAAGTACTGTTTTATCTCTGTTAATGCTTGTTCTCTATGCTCTTTGGGCAATTTCAGTCTATCTGACATTAGTTTCATCTCCTGTTTAGTTTGATTATGGCAGTTTTCTTTACCTGGTGGCAAAATTCCTCTTTGTTCCCTGGCTTGGATAACAAATATTTTCGGATAGGATGATGATATGCAAATCCCCCATATGCTGAGAAAGAAGATTACTGGGGGCTTTGGCCCCCGAGGAGAAAAGTGGCTGGACAAACTGCCGCTCTTGGTGGAAGACTGCATTCGGCGCTGGAATTTGACGGATTGTGTGGAGTCCAGTGTGATATCTTACAACTACGTTTGTTTTGCCAATTCACCGGAGTATGGGGCGGTGGCCCTGAAGGTGGGTATTCCACATTTAGACTTGACTGCGGAAATGACGGCTATTAAGTTATATGACGGTAAGAATATATGCCAATGTTATGAGCAAGACCCTGACTTGGGGGCGATGTTGCTGGAAAGGATTCAACCCGGATACGATTTGACCAGTGTCAAGAGCAGTAGCCAGCGGATTAAGCTTGCGGCAGATGTGGTCGCTGCCTTACCGATGGAGGTGTCCTCTGCCCATGATTTGCCCAGCTGGTCCGACTTGGCCGCGCGCACCTTCGGCAGATTGAAGGAACAGTCGCAAGCCCAAAAAATGCTTGGTCTGGCTGCGCAAGCCGAAGAGCTACTAAGAGAGTTGGAAGACTCTGGGCGAAAGAGGGTCCTGCTCCACGGGGACCTCAACCATTATAATATCCTAAAAAGTGCGGAGGGCTGGATGGCCATTGATCCCAAGGGGCAAATTGGAGTAACTTGCATGGAGGCGGGGCGGTTTATGCTCAATGAATTGGAAATTGCCGCCCCCAGGGATCCAGTGGGGTTGATGAACGAAATGACCGCGGCCTTCAGCGAAAAATTGAAGGAACCCAGGTCAATAATTGCCCTGGTGGCATTTCTAGACAAGGCCCTGAGTACCAGTTGGAAATTTGAGGGTTTTGGGCCGCGGGACTTGACCGAGGATGTGGAGGAATGTGGGCTTTTACTTCGGTACTATCGGTCTATTACGTAATCTGTATACTCCCCTTGAAGAGGTATATGTCAGTGGTTGGGCATATGCTAGAGCAAGGGGGGAAAATGGTGAAAAGAAGATTTATTGGGGCTTGGGTGCTGCGCCCAGTGGTTTCTGGGGTTATCCTTCTTTTCGGGGCCCTGGGCTTTATACTGTCCTGCGGTCGTGTCAATCCTGTCTTGGCGGCTGCCGGCGCCAAATTGGGGATGTGGCTGCGAATGCTGGTGGAGATGTTTGATTTTGCCCATGGAGGTATTTGAATCTCCCGGAAGTATTTTGACCTGGCCTTGGAATTATGGTAAGTTTGATAGTAGTCAATCCATCCAAAAGGAGTACGGAATATGGAACAGCTGGTCGAAAATTATTTATTGCATCTTAAGGTAGAACGGGGATTGGCGAAAAATACCCTGGAAAGCTACCGTCGGGATCTGGCAAAATTTGTCCGCTACCTGCATCGTCTAGGTGTGCTGGGATTGGGACAGGTGGAGCGGCGGGAGATCATGGCTTTTTTGGAGGATTTACATAGCAATGGCCGGGCAGCGGCGACTATTTCCCGTAACTTGGCTGCCATTCGTTCTTTTTACAGCTTCTTAACCCAGGAGAACCTGGTGGATAAGAATCCTTCCATAGAGTTAGACTCCCCCAAGATACCCAAACGTCTTCCCAACATTCTCACCGTGGCTGAAGTTAATAAGCTTTTGTCTCAGCCCGATGCAAATAGCGCCAGTGGGAAACGGGACAAGGCCATGCTAGAATTGCTCTACGCTACGGGCATCCGTGTTTCGGAATTGGTGGATTTGAATTATAGTGATGTCAATTTGGAGATGGGTTTTTTGCGATGTTTGGGCAAAGGGTCCAAGGAAAGAATTGTGCCCATGGGGGCCACTGCCATGGAATGTGTTGATACATACTTCAAACTGGGGCGTCCCAAATTAGTTCGAGATAACCAGGAGTTGGCGGTATTTGTCAACACCCATGGTCGGCGGCTGACCCGGCAGGGATTTTGGAAGATACTTAAGAAGTATGTGCGCCAAGCGGGATTTACCCAGGATATAACCCCCCATACTTTACGCCATTCCTTTGCCACCCACTTGTTGGAAAATGGAGCCGATCTCCGGTCTGTTCAGGAGATGCTAGGCCATTCAGATATAACCACTACCCAGATATATACCCAGGTCACCGCCAACCACTTGCGGGATGTTTACCAGCAATTTCGGCCCCGGGTCAAGCGGTAGGCTATCGGAGGAGGAATTCTATGCGGGTAATACTGATGGTGTTGGACAGTGTAGGGATAGGAGCAATGCCGGATGCCGAAAAATTCGGTGATGTCGGCAGCAACACTCTGGGCAATATCGCCCGGGAGGTGGGGGGACTTAATTTACCAGTCATGGAGCAGCTGGGGATGGCCAATATCTTGGAAGTAAATGGCCTGACATCTGATCCAAATCCCCAGGGTTGTTTTGGGCGCATGGCCGAAGCTGCCGACGGAAAAGATACCATCACCGGCCACTGGGAAATGGCCGGTGTAATTGTCTCAGAACCCTTTCGTACATATCCCCAGGGTTTCCCCCAACTAATTATTGATGATTTTAGCCGTCGGATTGGACGGGGAGTTCTAGGCAATGTGGTGGCATCTGGTACCGAAATAATCGCCGAATTGGGCCAGCAACATGTGCGCACCGGTAAACCCATTGTCTATACTTCCGCGGACAGCGTCTTTCAGATCGCTGCTCATGAGGAAGTGATTCCCGTGCAAGAGCTGTATCGGATCTGCCAAGAGGCCCGGAATCTGCTCCAAGGAGAACATAAAGTTGCCCGGGTCATCGCCCGTCCCTTTGTGGGGGAGGCAGGTTCCTTTGTGCGCACCGCTAATCGTAAGGATTATTCTGTAGAACCCGAACGGCCCACTGTGCTACAGGCCTTGGCCAAGGCGGGTAAAACTGTGATTTCTGTGGGCAAAATCCAAGATATTTTCTCTGGCTTGGGCATTGCCCAGGCTCACAAGACCAAGAGCAACGCCCATGGTCTCGAGACGACGCTGAGTTTGGTCACCCAGGGGCAGGGGGATATGGTATTTATAAATCTAGTGGATTTCGACATGCTTTACGGTCACCGTAATGATGTCCAGGGCTATGCCCAGGCTTTAGAAGAGGCTGATGCCGGCATCGGGCGAATAATGGAGGCTATGAAGGAAGAGGATGTCTTGATTATCACCGCCGATCACGGTTGTGATCCCACATTTCCCGGCACAGACCATACCCGGGAGTATGTGCCCCTCTTGGTTTACGGGCGTAATTTAAGGGCCGGTGTTGACCTGGGCACCCGCAAGAGTTTTGCCGATGTGGCGGCGACGGTGGCGGAATTGCTGGCGGTGGATTATTCTTGTCCCGGATTCAGTTTTGCCAAAGAGGTGAGATAGTGGATAATACATATAAACAGTTGGACCAAGCTGTAGATTTTTTGCAAAGTAAAGGTTTTGGTAAACCGAAGTTTGCTCTGATCCTGGGCTCTGGCTTGGGAGGATTGGCCGAGGAGCTAGAGGCCAGTATCAGCGTGGATTATACCAGCATACCTGGCTTTCCCAGCTCTACTGTGCCGGGGCATGCTGGACGCCTGGTCTTTGGTCGTCTCAGCGGGGTGGATGTGGTGGCCATGCAGGGGCGCTTCCACTACTATGAAGGTTACAGCCAGCGCAAGATTGCTTATGCCCTGTGGACGCTACGCGCCTTGGGGGCTGAAACCCTGGTGGTAACCAACGCCGCTGGAGGGCTGAATCCGGAATTCAGCATCGGAGATCTGATGCTTATAACCGACCATATCAATTTTACTGGAGACAACCCTCTCATCGGTCCCAACCCCCATCGATTTGGGCCCCGCTTTCCCGACATGTCCCAGGCCTATACGCCAGAGTTTTGGCCTGAGGCCCAGACCGTGGCTGAGGAGTTACATATTCCCTTACGCCAGGGGGTCTACATGGCTGTGTCGGGTCCCAGTTTTGAGAGTCCTGCAGAAATTCAATCTTTTCGGCGCTTGGGGGCTGATGCCGTGGGCATGTCCACTGTGCCGGAAGTTATAACCGCCGTCCATGCCGGAATGAAGGTGTTGGGAATTTCGTGTATTACCAACATGGCTGCCGGTTTGGGGGCAGAAAAACTCAATCATCAAGAAGTCATCGATACCACCACCCGGGTGCAAAGCCAATTCAGGGCTTTGGTTAGCCAGCTGGTGGGAATTTTGGGGAGGGAATGAGCATGGAATTGACACGCAAGATTCAGGAGGCAGTGGATTTTATTCGGGCTAAAACTCAGTTTGAACCAGATATAGCTTTGATTCTGGGCTCCGGTCTGGGAACATTAGCTGAGGAAATTCAAGACCCACATGTGGTGGATTTTGCCACCATTCCCCATTTTCCTGTATCCACGGTGGCTGGACACGCTGGTCGTTTGGTGTTGGGAGTATTGGAAGGTAAAAAAGTGGCGGCCATGCAGGGCCGATTCCACTATTATGAAGGCTACAGTATGCAGCAGGTTACATTTCCCGTATACGTCTTGAAGGCCCTGGGTTGTAAAGCCTTGGTGGCCACCAATGCCTGCGGTGGTCTCAACGCCAAGTTTAAGCCGGGGGATTTGATGCTGATTACTGATCATATCAATATTTTGCCCAACCCCCTGATAGGACCCAATGATGAGGAGTTGGGGCCTCGTTTTCCCGATATGTCCCAGGCCTATGATGCGGAGTTTGGCATTTTGGCCCAGGATGTGGCCAGGCAACAGGGCATTAGATTGCAGCAGGGGGTGTACATGGCCATCAGTGGTCCCACATATAGCACCAAGGCTGAGCTGAAGATGCTGATTACCATGGGTTCAGATACAGTGGGCATGTCCACTATTCCTGAGGTCATAGTTGCCAACTATCTAGGCTTAAGAGTGTTGGGGATTTCCTGCATCACAGATATGTCCCTCCCCAGTGAATTGGAGCCCCTAACCCATGAACAAGTAGTAAAAGTGGCCAACGAAATCCGCCCCAAATTTATTAATCTGATTCGGGGCTGGCTAGAGCGAGTTGAAATTTAGTGCGGGCTTATGACATTATTCTCAAAAAGAGAGACGGATTCAGTCTGAGCAAGGCAGAGATTGATTTTTTGATTTCTGCATATGTAAGTGGTGAAGTGACTGATTACCAGATGGCCGCCTGGGCCATGGCCGTTTACTTTCGGGGGATGAACCAAGAGGAAGTGGTTTGGTTGACCCAGGCCATGGTGGATTCCGGCGAAACTGTGGATTTGTCCGGCATCGCTGGCGTCAAGGTGGATAAACACAGTACTGGCGGGGTAGGAGACACCACCACTCTAATCTTGGGCCCCTTGGTGGCTGCCGCTGGCGTGCCTGTAGCCAAAATGTCGGGCAGAGGGTTGGGTCATACCGGTGGTACGTTGGACAAATTGGAATCCTTTCCCGGGTTTAACGTTTCCCTGGACAGCAAAGATTTTATTGCAGCGGTAAATGAGCATAAGCTGTCAGTGGTGGGGCAGACAGCTAAAATTGCCCCTGCCGACGGCAGACTCTATGCCCTGCGGGATGTGACTGCCACCGTGGACAGTTTGCCCCTGATTGCCAGTTCGATAATGAGTAAAAAAATTGCCTCCGGGGCCAATGCTCTGGTCCTGGATGTGAAGGTGGGCAACGGTGCCTTTATGCCCGATGTGGAAAAGGCTTGGGCTTTGGCCAAGACCATGGTGGACATCGGAGAGAATTTGGGGCGTCGTACCGTGGCGCTACTGACGGCAATGGACCGTCCCCTGGGGCGAGCTGTGGGCAATGCTTTGGAGGTAGCGGAGGCTATCCAGATCTTAAGGGGTAGCGGACCTGAGGATTTGAGGGAACTGTGCCTGGAACTGGGCAGCCATATGGTGGCCTTGGCTCAGACGGAATGGGACTTGAGTGATGCCCGCCGGCACCTAACTCGGCTGCTGGATTCCGGTCAGGCTTTGGCCAAATTCCGCCAGCTGGTTGATGGCCAGGGGGGAGACGCCTCTCTGGCGGATCAGCCAGAGCGCTTGCCCCAGGCGGCAATTAAGCGGGAAGTAGTTGCTGACCAGGCTGGGTGGGTTCAAGAGATTGACACCCGGGGAATTGGGGCCGCCGCCCTGAACTTGGGGGCGGGACGAAGCAAAAAAGATGAGCCCATTGATGTCGCTGTGGGTCTTGAGGTATTGGCCAAACCCGGGGACCAGGTGGAAGCGGGGCAGCCCCTGGCCATTGTTTACGGCAATTCTGATGAAAAAGTCGCTCATACGATAACTATGGTTGAGGAATGCTATACAATTGGCCAGATAAAAAGAGAACCCTTACCCTTGATTTGTGGTAAGGTTGGCGAGATCCGGTGACGGATCTTTTTTTGATGTCCCCGGCAACTGCCGAAATTTGTATTTTTGTTCCGCTGGCAGGGAAACACTATAGCAGGATACTATCAGGAGGGAAAGACTATGCGCAAATTAACCTGCTTTGTTTTAATGTTGTTATTGGTGTTTATGATCCCTGCCGGGGCGGAGGCCGATTTGGAGGAGCCTCAGCAAGAACCTGAGGACGAGTTGGGTGTCCCCACCTATGAGGGGGAGCTGGCGGCAAAGAGCGCCATTCTAATGGATGTGGTCACGGGACAAATATTATTTGAGAAAGAGGCCAATCTCCAAGGTCCCCCGGCTAGTCTGACTAAAATCATGACGATGTTACTGGTAATGGAGGCTTTGGATCAGGGGGAGTTGGCCCTGGATGAGGTGATGATTACCAGCCCACGGGCCCAGGGCATGGGCGGCACCCAGATCTTTCTGGAAGCCGGGGATGAAGTCACGGTGGAACAAGCCATGATTGGCATGTGTGTTGAATCCGCCAATGATGCCGCGGTGGTAATAGCCGAGCACTTGGGTGGCTCGGTGGAGGGGTTTGTGGAAATGATGAACCGTCGGGCACTGGAGCTGGGAATGGAAGACACCAATTTTGTCAATCCAACTGGCCTGCCCGAAGATGGTCAAGGGGAGAATTCCACCACTGCTTATGACGTGGCCCTTATGTCCCGGGAGTTGCTAAAATACCCCCAGATCACCCTTTGGACCAGCATCCCATGGGATACTCAGTTCATGGACAGAGTGTATATAGCCAACAAGAATTTGAAGTTCATCCGCAATTATCCTGGTGGAGATGGCCTCAAGACCGGATGGACTGAGGATGCTGGCTACTGCTTATCCGCCACTGCCCTGCGGGATGAGACCAGGCTATTAACTGTAGTTATGGACACCCCCACATATGAGTTGAGAACCCGGGATTCCATAAATTTGTTGAACTACGGGTTTGCGCACTGGCGTAGCCAAAAATTGTTCAGTCACCAAGATGTCTTGGCCACCTTGCCGGTGGATAAGGGCAAGAACCCCTCGGTGGAAGTGCTGCCCCAACGGGATGTTGCGGTTTTATTGGAGAAGAGCGATGGTCGAGAGGCCCAGGCTGTGCTGAATTTGCCTGATTATGTACGGGCGCCTGTTGAGGTCGGCTCTCAAGTAAGCAGTTTGGACATCATGGTGGGGGATGAAGTTGTGGATAGCGTTGATTTAATTGCTGGGCAGCAAGTGCCCAAGGCCAGCTGGCTACAATTGCTGGGAAGAATGGTTAAGAACTTCATTGGCGTGGTAAAATAGTCCCTTTGTCGGCAGGATTTACCAATTTAGCGGCGAATTCTACTGCGGGAGGGGATAATGATGAAAGTCAACAAAGATTACTCTGGCAACATACTAATTGTCCAGGTTGCAGGAGAGCTGGACCACCATTCCGCTGCAGAACTGAAGGCAGAAATCCAGGCCGAGTTAAAAAAGGGAGTGGTTCGCAACATTATTCTAAACTTCGCCGGGTTGAGTTTTATGGACAGCTCAGGTCTAGGAGTTCTCTTGGGCCGGTACAAGGAGCTATCCCAGTGGCAGGGACGGATGTTGGCATTCGGTCTCCAGCCAACGGTGGAAAAACTCTTCCGCTTGACAGGTTTGAACCGCTTGATACCGGTCCATCCTAATTTAGATTCCTGTCTCCGGGCATTGGGGGTGTAAGTATGGAGGTTAACAATTACTTTACCATGACCTTTCCCGCCTACTCTCGCAATGAGTCCTTTGCCCGGGTGGCGGTGGCATCCTTTGCGGCACAATTGGATCCCACCCTGGAAGAATTAAATGATATAAAGACCGCTGTCTCCGAGGCTGTAACCAATGCCATAATCCATGGCTATGGAGAACAGGGCGGCGAAGTGGTGATTACCACCAGCCTACGGGCAGATAACACTCTAGAGATAATTGTAAAGGACACCGGGGCAGGAATTGACGATTTGGATCAGGCCCGGGAACCCTTGTATACCTCCCGACCGGATTTGGAGCGGTCTGGTATGGGATTCACCGTGATGGAAGAGTTTATGGACAGTGTTTCCATTGACACCAAGCCTGGCCAGGGGACGGTTGTGACCATGATCAAGGAAATTTCTGTCAGGGAGCCGGGAGGCCATGGAGAAGACTAATCCAGCCCTCCCCCCCCTGGACACCCAAGAGGCCAGGTCATTGTTGGCCCGGGCCCAGGAGGGCGATCAGGGCGCCCGGGAATTATTGGTCAGGCACAATATGCTCTTGGTTAGAAAAATAGCCGCTCGATTCTCAGGGGCCGAGGCCGGGGAGGACTTATTTCAAGTTGGTTGTATTGGTTTGCTCAAGGCCATAGATGCCTTTGATTTGACCAGGGATATTGCCTTTTCCACCTATGCTGTGCCTAAGATTATGGGGGAAATCCGAATGTACCTCAGAGACAACAACCCGGTTAAGGTGAGCCGGGAGGTGTTGCGCAGGTCGGGACTGGTCAAGAAGTGTCGCCGCGCTTTAGAGCAAAAATTGGGTCGCGAGCCCAGCGTAAGCGAAGTGGCCAAGGAGTTAAACCTTGGTGTCGAAGAAGTGGCTGCCGCCGAAACGGCTGTAGAGCGACCAGCAGACCTGTCTGAGGTCAACGCCACTGAATCCATGGACGAAGTACGGGTAGCCTTAAAAGAAGTGATAAGTAGGCTGGAACTTCGGGAACGGCAAGTCATCACCCTGCGCTTTTTTCAGGATTTGTCCCAGCAGGAAGTGGCCGAAAAAATGGGCATTTCCCAGGGACATGTGTCCCGCATCGAGAGAAATGTCTTGGATAAGTTGCGGATAGCCATGGGTTAACCATTGGCTTTTTTTTTTGAGGATAATTCCTCCACCTCTTGGGAAATTCTATATACAGATAGAATAAAGGAGGGCAACTATATTGTCAGTGGTTAAAGTAATTGAATTGGTGGGCGAATCCAGCTCTGGTTGGCAGGCAGCTGTTGAGGATGCCGTTCAAAGAGCCAGCTCAACGGTGGATGGCATCACAGGCATAGAATTGCTCAACATGACTGCCCAAATTAAGGATGGCAAAGTCACTGGCTGGAAGGCCAATGTAAAAGCTGCATTTGAAGTCAAATAACCTCATCCCCCCGTACCAGGGGGGATTTGTATATTTGCTGGCACTAGGTTCAAACTATTTCTGAGGTGATTCAGATGAAGGATTTACTCAAGGATCCCAAGGCATTTCAAGAGTTGGCCAAACAAAAAAAGCCCAAGCCCAATCTGGCTAAAAACCTGACTAATGCGTTTCTGGTTGGTGGGGGCATATGCACATTGGGACAGTTTATACAGAACGTATATATAAATTATTTTGGTTTTGAACCAGAACGCGCGGGGGACCCCACCACCGCCACAGTTATCTTTATCGGCGGATTGCTTACCGCCCTGGGTGTATTTGATCGCATAGCCCGCCACGCTGGCGCGGGGACGGCCGTTCCGGTGACGGGTTTCGCCAACTCCATAGTCAGCGCTGCTTTGGAGTTTAAACGGGAAGGTTTTGTTCTCGGCGTGGGTAGCAAGATGTTTATACTGGCCGGTTCGGTAATAGTGTTTGGGGTTGTAACGGCCTTTGTGGTTGGACTAATTTCAACTTTGATTTAGGGGGAAGGACATGACCAGTAAGCTGGGAAAACAGACCTTTAATTTTGCCACCAAGCCAATTCTCATCGGTTATGCAACTGTGGCAGGCCCCAAGGAAGGCCAAGGGCCGGTGGGTTCTTATTTTGATAAAGTCTATCCAGACTTAATTATGAATGAAAAGAGCTTTGAAAAGGCTGAACGGTTGATGATGACAACGGCTGTGGACATGGCCTTGGAAAAGAGCGGTGTCTCTCGGGATCAGGTGGACGTATTTGTCGCTGGGGACTTGCTCAACCAAATAATAACATCCGGCTTTAGCGCCTTGAACTTAGGGGCGCCTTACCTGGGCATCTTCGGTGCCTGCTCAAGTTTCTGTGAAGGATTACTTACCGCCAGCCTGCTGGTGGATAGTGGCGCCGCCCAAATTGTGGTGTCAGCCACCTCCAGTCATAATTGCACCGCCGAGCGCCAGTACCGTTATCCCACGGAGTACGGAGCCCAACTCCCCCCTTGGTCGCAACATACTGTGACTGGAGCTGCGGCCATGGTGGTGTCTCCCCAGGGAAAAGGGCCAAAAATTGAGCTGGCCACGGTGGGCAAGGTCATGGACCTGGGCATCAAGGATCCCTTTGACATGGGTTCTGCCATGGCCCCGGCGGCGGCGGATACCATATTCACCCATATGGAAGATACTCAACGCAAGCCCGAGGACTACGACTTGATTGTAACTGGGGATTTGGGCAGGGTTGGCCGAGAAATCCTGGTGGAATTGGGCCAGCGTCAGGGCTATGACCTCAGTGGCAATTATCGGGATTGTGGGGAACTGATATATAGCAAGGAGCAGACAGAAAACGCCGGTGCCAGCGGCTGTGCCTGTTCAGCCCTGGTCACCCTGGGACTGTTGTTTAACCAGAATTACAAGAGGATCCTGGTGGCAGCGACAGGGGCTTTACACAGCCCTACCTCTTTTCAACAGGGTGAGAATATTCCCACCATCGCCCACGCAGTTTCCATAGAGTTTCCTGGAGGAGGGAATTAAGCATGGGAACATACTTGACGGCATTCATCGTCGGCGGCTTGATTTGTGTGATTGGCCAACTTTTATTTGACCTCACGCCCCTTACTCCCGCCCATGTTTTGGTTCTATTTGTGGTCATGGGTGGAATTTTAGGGGGAGTAGGATTGTATGATCGATTGATAGAGTTCGCCGGGGCAGGGGCCACCATTCCCATATCCAGCTTTGGTAACTCTCTGGTCAAAGGAGCCATGACCGAGGCGGCGAGATCGGGTCCCATCGGCATCCTCACCGGAATTTTTGAGTTGACCAGCTCTGGGATAACAGCTTCGATAATTTTTGGGTTTTTCTTTGCCCTACTATTCAATCCCAAGGGTTAGGCTATGTTAAGATTGGATATTTTGGGGATACTGATTTCCCTATTTTTGCTGGGACCACGAAATTGGCGCTGGAGTCTGGCTGCTGCCGCAGTGACCATGGTTGCCACTTGTGCCGCCTTGTTGGTTTGGCGGGTTGAGCTGGTGGCTTACACTATGGGGGGAATCTTTACCCAGGTGGACTTAACGGGGGGACGTTTGGGAGCTCTATTACTGGGATACTCCGGCCCCTTTGCCTGTTATGCAGTGGCCAGGCTTAGTTGCCATCGGCCCATGGGAGAGATTGGGTGGTTGAGGCAACTGTTACCCTGGAGCAAACTGGAGAATCCCATGGCGGGAACCTTTGCCAAGTTCGCCTTACTCACAGCTATCTTTATTACAATTCAAGCAATTACAGGATAGGCGGAGAGAAATGGAATATAAGAAGCGGCCAGTTTTGCCTAATCTCAAAGAGAATCTAGCAATTCTCAAGGATGATCTGGGCATTGGGGAAAGTTTTGATGTCTTGGTCCGGGAATTTAAGGTGGGGGGCAAGGATGTTGCCCTCTTCTTTGTGGATGGTTTTGCCAAGGATGATGTCCTGGTTTGGATAATGCAGTCTTTGTTCCAGGTAGGGCGAGAGCAAATTTGCATCCAGGCCTATCAAAAGCTCCTGGACCACCATCTTCCCTATATAGAGACTGACAAAATTGAATCCCTGGACGATGCCGAGACAAGTATCCTTTCCGGTAGCCTGGTCTTACTGATAGATGGTGAAAAAAAGGCCATCGAGATTGATGCCCGGGAATACCCGGCCAGAACACCGGAGGAACCCGATGTGGAGAGGGTTACCCGGGGTTCCAGGGACGGCTTTGTGGAAACCCTGATTTTTAACACCGCCCTGGTGCGGAGAAGGGTGCGGGACCCGCGGCTGCGGGTGGAATATGTGACCGTGGGACGCCGCTCCAAGACAGATATTGCGGTAATGTACCTCAAGGATGTGGCCCACCCCGAACTGGTAGAAACTGTGCGGGGACGGATAGACAAAGTGGATGTGGATGGACTGCCCATGGCTGAAAAGTCCCTGGAAGAGTTTATTGCCCGGACGGGCTTTAGTCCTTTTCCCAAGGTTCGTTATACCGAACGCCCGGATGTGGCGGCAGTTCATATCCTGGAGGGGCATGTGGTGGTAGTAGTGGACACATCTCCTTCTGTAATGATTATGCCAGCCACTATTTTTCACCATATGCAACATGCCGAAGAGTACCGCCAAATTCCCTTGGTGGGAACCTATATCCGCTGGGTGCGCTCCCTGGCTATCCTCCTGTCGCTGCTAGCCACACCCCTATGGTTGGCCTTTGCTTACCAGCCTGAACTTTTACCAGAGTCTCTGAAATTTATCGGGGCCCAGGAAGTGGGTCTCATTCCCCTGTATATCCAGTTTTTCCTGGCTGAAGTGGGCTTGGACATCATTCGAATGGCTACAATCCACACTCCTTCTCCCCTGGCCACCGCCTTGGGAATAATTGCAGCTTTTCTCATTGGAGATGTGGCTATGAGTGTGGGCCTTCTGGTGCCGGAGGTAATTTTGTACATGTCCGCTGCAGCCATAGGTAGTTTTGCTACACCCAGCATGGAGTTGGGGCAGACCTTTAAACTGTTTCGACTGGGGCTACTGGCCTTGGCCGCAATTTTCCAGGTTCCCGGCGTGCTGGTGGGGCTATTGGTATTGGTTCTTTGGGCAGCAGGCACCCGTTCCTTCGGTGTCAGCTATCTATGGCCATTAATGCCCTTCAATGCCCAGGCCTTGCTGGCGATTATTCTGCGTAAGCCCGTTCCCATGAGTAAATCCCGGCCCGGGGTGGCTAAGCCGGGGGACGAAGACAGAGCTTAGATTGGAGAGATGCACAGTGCGTGTTGGTTTGCCCAGGGCACTTTTATACTATAGTTTTCAGCCAGCATTGGAGCAGTTACTTCGTTGTGATGACGCCGAAGTAGTGGTGAGTTCCGCCACCAACAAGGGTAAATTAGATGCTGGCTTAGCTCTATGTGACGATGAAGTCTGTTTGCCTGTGAAGATTATGATGGGGCATGTGAAATGGCTGTTGGATCAAAATGTGGATGCCGTCTTTGTCCCCCGGGTGGTGAGTTTGGAAAAGCGACGCTACATTTGTCCTAAATTTTTGGGATTACCGGACATGGTCAAGAGTAATTTGGGTACCGACACTCCCGTTATCAGTCCCACCATAGACCTAAGCTGGAGCCGCTGGAGAATATGGCGGGAGGGCATAAGGAGTGCCGGCCCGCTGCTAAAGAAGCCGCTACAATTGTGGCGTAGCATCGGCGAGGCTGCCCAGGTGCAGAGGCTGCACCAGCAACAATTGGCTGCCGCTCTAAACACTTCTACAGACAAAAAGCGAGTGGCTGTGCTGGGGCATTCCTATAATATTTACGATGAATATGTTAATTTTGGCTTGCTCAATTACCTAACCAAATTGGGCGTTCAGCCTGTGACAGTGGAAAATTTCAGCGCGTACCAAATAGATGAAGGGGCGCAGGGCTTGAGCAAGGACTTGTTCTGGAGTTTTGGCCGTGATGTGGTGGGGGCCGCTTATTACTGTATGCGCCGGCGAGTGGTGGATGGAATAATCCTGGTGGCCTCCTTCGGCTGCGGACCCGATTCGTTGATAACCGAGATAATAGAGCGTCGGTTTACAGATGCTGAGATTCCCTTGATGAGTATTATTCTGGATGAGCATTCCTCTGGCACTGGTCTGGTCACCCGGGTGGAGGCCTTTGTGGATATGTTGAACTGGAGGGATGTCTCGTGAAGATAACTTTTCCCCATTTAGGCTACTGTTCTATCCCCCTTAAGGCCTTATTTCGGGAGCTGGGGCATGAGGTCATTGTTCCCCCGCCTATTACCCGTAAAACCATTAGCCTAGGGACTCGGCACGGGCCGGAGTTTGCCTGCTATCCCCTGAAACTGGGTCTGGGTAATTTCATCGAAGCCTTAGAGCTGGGGGCTGATACCCTGGTCATGGGGGGAGGAATTGGGCCTTGCCGTTTTGGCTACTATGCCCAAGTTCAGAGGGACATCCTCCAATCCTTGGGTTATAAATTCCGCATGTTGGTGGTGG
>Ga0079223_10001011_pt1 | contig 16009 bp, 12 predicted proteins | sample Stecom2011_FD_75072 | JGI IMG/M metagenome (GOLD analysis project Ga0079223, IMG submission 75072) | Agricultural soil microbial communities from Utah to study Nitrogen management - Steer compost 2011 | ecosystem: Environmental > Terrestrial > Soil > Agricultural land | place: USA: Utah... | reverse complement strand
CTTATTTTTGTCAAGATGATTGTGCAACATTGCCAGGAGGGCTTCCAATCCCAGGGCGTCGGCCTGGCTGAACCGATTGGGGCGGGGACTGTCCAGATCCAGCACACCCTGGATTTGCTGAAATTTAAAGGGGACCACCAATTCTGAGCGGGAACAGGCATCGCAGGCGATATGCCCTGGAAATTGGTGAACATCGGGTACCACCAGGGTCTCTTCTCCGAGGGCAGCGGTGCCGCAGACGCCTTTGCCCACAGCAATGCGGGTACAGGCCGGCTTGCCCTGGTATGGACCCAGCACCAGGTCTTGACCCCTTAGGATGTAGAATCCCACCCAGTTGACATCCTCCATTTGATGAAACAGTAAGCCTGTAAAATTGGCCATATTGGCCAGGCAATCCTTCTCATCGCCCAGCAAGGCAGTAAGTATATTCCCCAATTCCGGATAAAAGTCTGTCTTATCTTGTTCTCGAAGCTTGTCTGCTCTGTACATTTCATCACCTCTGAAGGAGAGTTTACTACTTCCAGGGGGGCTGTGCAATGCCCTCTTGACAGGGAAAGATTCTTTGGTAGAATTTACATGCCGAAAAAAGGAGGTTTTTGTTTGGCAAAGTGGACTAATAAATTTATCAGTGCCATGGTGAGCAATGGTGGCCAGTTTTTTTTGCTTATCTTTATCTTGGCCTTGGCGGCAGTGCTGCGCTTTGCCCTGGCCAATGACCAGGTGCCCCTTATGGAACTGAGTTTCAAATCGGAAGCGGCTCAGCATATCGGGAAAGTTATTTCTAGTCGCCGGGGCGGAGAAGAACTAATTATTTTTCATGAAGGAAGTTTGAGAATGAATGAAAGCCCGTTAGCCCAGAATGTGGTTAATGTCTATGGAGGGCAAGGCGAACATTGGGTTAAGACAGAGGAGGCCATTGTGGAGATAGACCTGGACAGCGGTGTCGGTATGGAAAAACTGTCCGGTGATAATGTGGCCCGCCCGTCCTTTGCCCAGGCGCGGCTGGTGGGAGTAAAGGATGGGCGCTATTTCCTGTATTTTGCGGACCAAGTAGAGATCCTAGACGAGAATGGAATGGTGGAGGGGCCCTATTACCTGGAAGGCTGGCGCAAGCCAAGGTTGCTGGAGGAGGACTGGCGCCGAGGGGTGGCGTTGCTCAATGGCAATTCATGGACTATATATGTAGATTTTCGGGCCCAGACAACTGTGGAGCTACCCCTGGAACAGGGTGAGCTCCGGGATGTTTACCTCTCTCGGGACGCTAGTAGTGTCATCTACGTCCTGCAGCTGGAGGATCAGGTTCAACTGTGGTATGCCCAGGCCAATGGTGCTCAGGCTCAGCTTATTCACCAGGGGCAAAAGTGGTTTAGCAGCATGGAGGTAGTCTGGTCCCCGGACCAGACTACCGTGGTAATATCTGTGTTGGGATATGCGGAGGATGCCGGCCCCGAAGATGAATTCAGCAGCACCACCCTTATGTATCGGCCCCGAGGGCAAGAGAGCATTGTGCTCAACAAGTCTCAAGGCCATGAAATCCAGGCCATGGTTCCCACTGCCTGGGATGCAGATGAATTCATGCTCTGGTTTAACTGGCTCCACCAAGAGCAGCCGGTGCCGACGTTCTACACCTTCTTTTCCCAATAAGCCGATTGCCATTGCGGCTGTCAAGTGATATAATTACTCACAATAACAGACAGGCGTTGATGGGGAGAGCCCTCCTAATTGTTTTCAGAGAGCCGGTGGCTGGTGTGAACCGGCAACGAGCGGGAGGGGCGTACACCCCGGAGCCCTGCACCCAACGGCATTGCCCAGTAGGCTGCAGCGCTCGGCCCCCGTTACGGGCCCCATAAGCGGACTGTGTTCTGACACAGTCAATCAGGGTGGTACCGCGGGAAAAACCCGTCCCTACTGGGGATGGGTTATTTTATTTGCTAGGGAGGAATAGAGATGCAGGACGTGTTGAAGGTTTTGGATGAGAGGGGCCTGGTCAAGCAGATGACCCATCAGCAGCCCCTGATTCAACAATTAGAGGAATCCACCACTTTTTATGTAGGTTTCGACGCCACCGCCGAATCTTTGCATGTAGGACATTTGTTGCCCATCATGGTCATGACCCATTTCCGCCAAGCCGGGCATCGGCCCATTGCCTTGGTGGGGGGCGGGACCACCATGATTGGTGATCCCAGTGGCAAGACAGAAATGCGTAAGATGTTGGATGAGGAGACCATCGCCGCCAATGCCAAGGCCATCGGTGGCCAGGTCAAGGACATTTTGGCCAATGTTCAGGGTCCGAAATTCGAAATGGTGAACAATGCCGACTGGCTGTTGAAGCTAAACTATGTCGATATCTTGAGGGAAGTGGGCGTGCATTTTTCTGTCAACCGTATGCTGACCTACGACTGCTTTAAGACCCGGATGGAGCGGGGACTGTCCTTTATTGAGTTCAACTACATGATTCTCCAGTCCTATGACTTTTTGACTCTGTTTCGTCAGTATGATTGCCGCCTCCAGGTGGGGGGCGACGATCAGTGGTCCAATATCATCTCCGGCGTGGACCTGATCCGGCGCTTGGAGCAGGGCGAGGCCTTTGGCCTGACGGTGCCACTGTTGGAGACCGCCGATGGCAAAAAGATGGGCAAGACCGAGGCCGGGGCGGTGTGGTTGGATTCGCGCCTCACCACTCCCTATGATTTCTTCCAATTCTGGCGCAACACTCATGACCAGGATGTCAAACGCTTCTTAAAAATGTACACATTATTGCCGGTGGAGAAAATTGATGCTGCCACAGAAGTGGAGGGGCAGCAAATCAATGCCGCCAAGGAGCTCCTGGCTTTTGAGGTGACAAAGTTGGTCCATGGCGAAGCTGAAGCAGTAAAGGCTCGCCAGGCCGCCCGGGCCCTGTTCGCCGGTGGCGTTCAGCAGGGGGCAATCCCCACCACAAAAATTCCCCAGCAACGCCTCAACGCCGGCATCAATATCATCGACCTGCTATTGGAATGTCAACTGGTGGCCAGCAAGAGCGAGGCCCGGCGTATCATCAAGCAGGGAGGGCTCTACGTGAATGGTGAGCGGGTGGAGGATATCGAGCTCAGTGTGGATGACTCGTGGCTGGAGGATGGCAAGATTGCCATCCGCAAGGGCAAGAAAGTGCATCACCGGGTGCTGGCGGAATAGCGGCTCAAGTTGATGGAGCCACCTGATGCAGGTGGCTTCTTTGACAACGTAGGGATATTGCAGTACTACTCTGCTCTTTGGGATACAATATTACTGAGAAACCTGTTGTAAAATTGTCCCAATAGGAAGGTTTTTGAGGTCACAAAGAGAATCAAGTAAAGAGAAAGTTATAACGGAGGGATAGTATGACGGAAAAGAGTAAAGGCGGTGTTCCCCGCCGGGAAGAGATCGAAGCAAAATACAAATGGGATGTGGAGTCGGTTTATGCCGATGTGGATTCTTGGGAGAAGGATTTTGCCCAGACCCGGGCGCTGGCTGAGAAAGTTCAAGGCTTCTCCGGAAAACTAGGAACCGGAGCCAAGGCCCTGCTGGACTGTTTAAAGCTGCGGGACGAACTCACTGTCCTGGCCAGCAAGGTCATCGTCTATACTCATCTGCGCCAGGATGAGGACACTGCCAACACCAAGCATCAAGGCATGGCTGATCGGGCCAGATCCTTAGGCGTGCAGCTTATGACTTCCCTGGCCTTCATCGAACCTGAGCTGCTCAGCTTGGAAGGGGAAGTGGTGCAAAGTTATCTTGAGCAGGAGCCGGGTTTGGAGGAGTATCGCCATTACCTGGACAATGTCTTGCGCCGCAAACCCCATACCCTTACTCCCCAGGAGGAAAAATTGTTGTCCATGGCGGGAGAACTGGATGATGCTCCCTACAATATTTTCTCCATGCTCAATAACGCTGACATGAGTTTCCCTGAAATCACTGACGAGGATGGGGAAAAGGTTGAACTGTCCCACGGCCGCTTTATCAAGTTCATGCAGTCCAAGGAGCGTCAGGTGCGCAGGGGTGCTTATGAGGCCATGTATACCACTTATGACAAGTTCAAGAATACCTTGGCTGCCAGCCTCAATAGCAAGATCAAGGGAGGAATATTCTTTACCAAGGCCAGGGGGTTTGACAGTGCTCTGGAGGCATCCCTCTTTGAAGACAATATTCCCGTCAGCGTCTATGATAATGTGATTGACACCGTCAATGGCAATTTGGCGCCCCTACATAAATATGTGGAGCTTAAGAAAAGGGTTTTGGGCTTGGATGAGATTGCCATGCATGATATCTATGCCCCCCTGGTCTCGGAGGCCAAATTTGATATACCCTTTGAAGAGGCCCGGGAGTTGGTGCTCACCGCCCTGGCACCCCTGGGAGAAAATTATGTTCAGAGTGCTACCCAAGGCTTTGAGGAGCGGTGGATGGATGTGTTTGAGAACAAAGGCAAGCGCAGCGGTGCGTATTCCTCGGGCTCCTATGCCACCAAGCCCTTTATGCTCTTGAACTTTGACAACACTCTCAATTCCACATCCACCTTGGCCCATGAACTGGGGCATTCCATGCACACGTATTTCAGCAACAATAACCAGCCACCGTCCACTGCCCGCTACCCGATTTTCTTGGCAGAGGTGGCATCCACCCTCAATGAGGCGCTGCTCAATGATCACCTCTTGAAGATCACCGATGACAAGCAGAAGCGCATGTACATCATCAATGAATACCTAGAGACCATTCGCGGAACTGTCTATCGCCAGACCCTATTTGCGGAGTTCGAACGGGAAATCTATGCCCGTACCGAGGCGGGCAAGCCCATGACCAACGAAGATTTTAGCAAGCTTTGGCTGGAGCTGAACAAAAAATACTATGGTCCGGAAATGAAAATGGATGAACACATTGGCCTGGAATGGGCGCGGATTCCCCATTTCTACTACAATTTTTACGTATACAAGTATGCCACCGGCTTTGCCGCCGCCACCTGTCTGGCCCAAGGGGTACTGGCGGGAGATCAGGGCATTACCCAGGGTTACTTGGAATTCCTTAAAAGTGGTGGTTCCGATTATCCCCTCAATACTTTGAAAAAGGCGGGCGTGGATATGACAGAGCCCAAGCCCATGGTAATAACCCTGGATCTGTTTGGTGAATTGCTGGATGAATTGGAGCAATTGCTGGATAGCTAATACTGAATGGGGTATAGTCTCGGGCAAAATGACATATCATAGGACATGCCCTGGTCGCTGAGGAGGTGGGATTGTGAAATTATTGGAATTTCCCGAAGTTCGCTACGGTCCGCTGCCCAAGTGGGATGCGGCGGCAAAACTGCTCAAACCCCGGCCCGATTTGCAGGAATTGGAGGGGGCCATGGAATACCTGGATCTCCATCTCAATAGGGTGGTGGAGTCCTACTCCATATTGCAAAAGAAGGAAACGGGTTTTTGGGGCTTTTTGGGAAGGTTAAAGGCGAAAAAAGAGTTCATTAATACCACCCGGGCTCTGAGGATGATTATGGTCTTTCATCGAGAGAACAAAGGGGTGCTGGATCAGATGGCCAAGGCCATTAAGGAAAAGTTGGACCAGGATGATGAATTGGCACTCCATTATTCGTATCTTTTGCGCCTATTGGCGGAACTGGAGAGTCCGGAAGCGGAAAGAATAGTTAAAGAAGAGCAATAGTTTTTATGGGGGGCGGTACCATGGAGCAAGCCCTGGAATTGGCAAAGACTGTGCTGAGGAATTTCATCGGCTATGTGGCCGGGTATTGGCCTGTGCTGATTGTCCTGGTTTTGTTACACTTGGCCTATTCGGTGTGGACTTTGAGCAAAATCAACAAGGAGGCCGCCCCTTCATCCATAGATAACAATGACGCTGTGCTGGATTATTTTTTCCAACAGGATTACAAGATGGAGAGGGTGCTCTTTCAAGGTAGGTTGGGCGCTGACTATATTCTCACCCACTTGGGGGCCAAGACTTTTCTCCAGATTAAGTGGTGGAGCAAGCCCCTGGGGGAAAAGCTGGTCCGGGCCCTGCATGTGGATCAGCAACGATATAGCTGTGAGTTCTCTGTATTGGTTAGCAAGGAGGGCTTTACCCGGGCTGCGCGGCGCGCTGCATTGCAGACCGGTGTGCTGCTAATGGATCTCCGGTATTTGGATGGTGAGAAGGATGTTCCTGCTGAGCTTTCCCAGGGCGCCAAGGCGGCAGCGGCAACTGAGCACAAGGAGTAGGCAGAGGGTAGCCTCCCCCGGGGAGGTGGCCCTTTTTTTATTTACTGGCCCAGGTCAAATGTTATAATAAAAATTAGGGAGGGGAGAAGAATGGAAACCATGCTATTTGTCGGTCCCGGAGGGTCGGGCAAGACAGAAAAACTGTGGCGATGTTATCGCGATCTGGCCCTGGAAAATCAGACTGATTCTATCCTGGTCCTGCTGTGGAACGCCCGAGATGTTCGGGACTGGCGGGAGCGGGTGGACTTGCCCTGGACGGGACCGTTGCATGTCTATACATATTTTGGCTGGGTGCAGAGGGAAATTAGGCGCCACTGGCTCAGGTTGCGTTCAGAATTGGGTGGCCAATGGTTGGAGCCGGAATTTTTGACGGTGGAAACTGGTCAGTATGCCATGCTCCAGGAGATCAAAGCCCGGCAGGCGGATTTTGCTGGGCTGGTGACCAGCCCAGAGCGCCTGGCCATTCAATTGGGTAGCTGCTTGGTTTTGGCCGCCCTCAATGGCATCCAACGCCACGAGATTGGGCAACGTCTGGCCAGCGCCATGCCTGATAAGGAACCCCGGGTCTTTGCCGCAGCCCAAACGGTGTTGGATGCGTACTGTGCTCGACTCGAACAAGCCGGGGTGTTGGATTACGGTCTGGCGGTGGAGCTCTACCGGCAATTACAGCCCCAGGCTGAGTATCAGGCTAGTTTGAAGGGCTTCCGTCATCTGCTGATGGATGATGTGGACGAGCAGTCCCCGGCGGCCCATGACTTCGTAGAGATGATGCTGGAGCAAGTGGATAGCGCTGCCCTCTCTTTTAGCACCGATGGTGGGCATGCTGGATTTTTTGGTGCCGATCCCCAGGGCGGGTGGCGTAGATTCGCCGGGCGGGCTTGCATCCATACTGTGCGCCGCCCGGGTCAGAATTTGGCGGCCTCGGGGACCCTGTTTAGTTCGGTGTTGGCAAGAGTATCCCGCCAATTTCTGGGCGGAGGGCCCCGGGTGGAACTCCTCCACGAGGATTTGCGCAGCGATGTGCTGGACAGGGTGGGGCAAAGGGTGGTGCAACTGGTGGAGTCCGGTATTCCCGCCGCCGACATCGCCGTCATTGCCCCCATGGCGGACAAGGTGCTGGAGCATACTTTATTCCTTCACTTGAACCGGGCGGGGTTGCCCCTGAATGTGCTGACTAAGAACCGGCGTCTTATCGATGAGCCCTATGTGCGGGCGATGATGACGCTGGCTCTGCTGGCCCATCCCCACTGGGAGATGGACTGGGGGGTGCCGGATTTGGCCCAATCTTTGCAGCTATTGCTCAAAATTGACCCGGTGCGGGCTTGGTTGTTGAGCCGGCAGGTGCAGGGCAACCAGTTGCGGGACTTGGAAATTTGGCAGCGGGAACGGGTGGGCTTCCGGGCGGCCCAGGGCTATGATCTGTTGCGCCAGTGGCTGGATAGCTACCGAGGAGAGAGGGAGCAGCCGGTGGATTTCTTTTTTCAGCGGGTATTTGGCGAGCTGCTTTCCCGCTTACCCCCGGCCAGGGATGACTTGGTGGTCTGCCGCCAGCTAATTGTTTCTGCCAGGAAGTTTTTGCAGAGCGCTCAGCGTTTTTCCAGCGAAGACAATCCCAATACAGCCTTCATTCGCTTGCTTTCAGCTGGTACCGTTGCCGCCGAAAGTTTGCTGGAGCCAGCCACCCGGGACCAGGCAGTGGTGCTGGCCACGCCCTATGCGTATATCTCTGGGCACCATCATTCCCGGTTTCAGATTTGGATGGATTGTACCAGCCGACGCTGGTTTCAACAGGATGTGCGGGAAATTATCAACCCCCATGTGCTCAAGCGCGTGTGGTCGGGAGGGCTTTGGGGGGACGAGGAGAATGAGAGCATCAGCCGGCACAACGGCGCTCGTATTGCCAGGGCTCTGTTGCGCAGGTGCAGTGAAGGTCTGCTTTTGACGGCAGCCAATATTGATAGCCGCGGTTTCGAGCAGGATGGCGGGCTGTTGGAGGCGGTATTTGCCGCCATGGGAGAGGAGGGAATGAACAATGCGATTTCGCCCGGGTCAGGATCAAGTAGCTGAATATGAAGGAGGTCTGCTGGCGGTTCCCGCCGTTCCTGGCGCCGGTAAGACCACGGTACTGTCTTGGTTGGCAGCCCGCTTGATCAGTGAAGGTTTGCCCCGGGGTGCCAAGATACTAGTGGTAACTGTGATGAATTCTGCGGTGGCCAATTTTACCCGTAAAATTGGAGACTGGTTGGAGGAGCGCAATTTGCCCCGGGGCTTGGGCTTTGAAGTGCGCACCTTGCACTCGCTGGCCCTGCAGATAATCCGCCAGCGTCCCGATGCCGCCATGTTGCGAGATGATTTTTCCATCATCGACGGAGGCTATCGGGACCGCATAGTGGAAGAGATTGTTCAGCGCTGGATCGACCACAATCAAAAGCGCTGGCAAGGGGTGTTAAAGATCAATGAATCCCACCGCAGTTTTTCCCGGGCCCTGGATTCCTGGCGAGGCCGCACCGTGGAAATTGGCAGGGAAATGATTAGTCATTTTAAAGAGCAGGGGTTGTCTCCAGACCAGGTGGCAGAGCAGGTGCAGGAGGATAATTTCTTTGCCTGGGCGGCGGAGTTTTACCAGCAGTATGAGCTGCGCTTGGGTCAGTTGGGCATGCTGGATTTTGACGACCTCCTGCTCCGGGCCTGTGGCATGGTGGAGGAGGACCAGGAACTCTGTGCCCGGCTGAGCCTGGGCTGGCCCTATATCTTCGAGGATGAGGCCCAGGATTCCAACCCACTGCAGCAGCGCCTGCTCTTGCAACTGGCGGGGGGTAATGGCAACTTGGTGAGGGTTGGAGATTCCAACCAGGCCATAATGGGCACCTTCACTGATTCTGATCCCCGCTTGTTCCGTGATTTTGCTCGACGGGAAGATGTGGCTGTCCAGCCCATGCTCCAGTCTAGCCGCAGCAGCGTTGATGTCATTGATGTGGCCAATGCCTTGGTGCGTTGGAGCTGTACCGGTCATCCCGTAGACGCCTGTCGGGAGGCCCTGGAGCCCAATTATATCGAACCGGTGGCGGAGGACGACCCCTATCCCAACCCCAGCAGCCCTGGGTATACCCTGGGGGTGCGGGGGTACAGCGTCTTAGAGGAGGAAATCCAGCAGGTCTGTCAGCATGCAGCGGGGTTCATCCAGCGCAATCCTGACAAGACTGTGGCCATCCTGGCTCCCACCAATTGGTTGGTCGGCCAGTATAGGGAGGTTCTGGAGGAAAGGGAGGTCCCTTATTATGAAATATGTACCTACCCGGCGGAGCGACGCAAGACCATCGATGACCTCCAGGCTGTCCTAAATTTTTTGGCTCAACCCGGAGACAACGGTCTGTTGGTGGCGGCCCTGGAGAGATTGGTTCCTGAACTGGCTGAGGCCGACGCCATCAAGGGGTATTTGGAAACTGTGCCGGTGGAGGAGTTGTTATTTGGCGATACCAGTTGGCCCAGCAGTCTCAGCGACTATGAGCACTGGTTGGAGGTGCGCCGCAACTTGGAATTGCTCCAGACTTGGTTGGAGGCGATGCATCTGCCCCCGGACATGCTGGTGCTGGAGATTGCCACCGACCTGGGGCTCCAGGCCCAAGAACTGGCCATTGCCCAAAAGATGGCGGTGGATATCAAGCAGCGCTTGAGCATATACCCCAACTGGCGGCTACCCCAGGTGGCGGAGGAAATACAGCATATGACCAACAGCCTGTTGGGGGCAGCCAATGTCTTTTATGACCGGTCCGGATACAAACCCCGGCCTGGAGAAATTAACTTGGTCACCGCCCATCGGGCCAAGGGGCTGGAATGGGACACCGTCTATGTGGTCAGTGTTACCAATGCCGAGTATCCAGGCCTATTTACCGATAAAATTCGGGCGGAATACGGCTGGTTGCCCGAGGAAATAATCAATCCCGTGGCGGTGGCCCGGGCGGAAATGCAGGGCAAGGCCAAGGATGAGGCCATCCGCAGTGCCCGGGAAGAGCTACTTTGCGAACGTCTGCGCCTGCTTTATGTGGCAATTACCCGGGCCAAGTTGAACTTGCTCTTGACTTGGTCCCGTAAAGGCCGCTTTGGTCAGAAGCAGCGTCCGGCCCTGGCCCTAAAAGAGCTAAAAAGATTTATGGAGGTGAAGACCGGTGGAACAGCTCGCTAATCTGTGGTTTAGTCAGGCGGCCCTTTCGGCCTGGCTGAACTGTCCCCTGAAGTTCAAATACCGTTACATCGACGGGTTGTACTGGCCCTTGACCACCCAGGGCGATGTCCGGGAGCATGTGGAGCTGGGGCGTCAATTCCATCTCCTGGCTCAGCGCTATTTTACTGACGGAGGGGCGGAAGCCGATGGACAACTGGGCCAATGGTTGGCCCGGCTCCAAGAGTTCTTGCCCTTGACGCCCAACCATCGGTTTCTGCCGGAATACGATATGCGTTTGGCCCAGGACCAGCTTCGTCTGCTGGCCAAGTACGACCTTCTGGTGGTAAGGGAGAACGGAGTCACGATATTTGATTGGAAGACCGATGAGCGTCCTCCGGGCCATTCCATCGTCTCTTCACCGCAGACCCGTTTATACCTATACCTGCTTTCCTCTGTGCCAGAAATGGCAAATCCCGATACAGTCCAGATGGTGTACTGGAATCCCCGCCATCCCCGGGAGCCCTTGACCATCCCTTATTCTCATGAGCAGCAAGAGAAGGACGGCCTGTGGCTGCACAAGTTGGTGACGGAGATTAAGGGCACCGATGTGTATCCCGCAACTGCCAATGAAACTAACTGCCGCTTCTGTGAATACAGACCGGTTTGTCACGGTCAGGACTTGGAGCTGGGTAAGGGAGATTTGGACCTGGAGGAAGTGGACTGGGATGATATCCAGGAAATCGCCCTTCAGGGGGTTATGCCATGAGCCGGGGCATAAAACTTCCCCGAGAGGTTGCCTTGCCAGCGGAAATGGTGCTGTGGGCCGGAGGCAGCCAGCTTTTGGCAAAATTGTTGCATCGCCGGGGCATTAGGAGCAGGGAGGAGATTGAACAGCTTCTCAACCCTTTACAGCAGCCAGAACCGGATTTCAGCGATTATCCTCCCCTGATGGCGGCGCTGGATAGGATTAACTCGGCCCTGGCAGAGGGCGAAAAAATCGCCATCTATGGTGACTATGATGTGGATGGGATTACCGCCACTACGGTGCTGGTCACAGCCCTAAAGCTGCTGGGGGGAGATGTGATTTGGCATATCCCCAACCGCTTTAGTGAAGGCTATGGTATGCACTGGGACCGGGTGGAAAAACTGGCCCAGACCGGGGCGAATCTAATAATCACCTGTGATTGCGGCATCAGCAACCACGAAGAAATTGCTTGGGCTCAGGAATTGGGGATGGATGTAATCATCACCGATCACCACACTCCCCCGGAGGAGTTGCCCCAAGCCCAGGCCATCGTTAACTTTAAGCTGATGCCCCCGGGCCATCCCTCCCGGGATTTGCCCGGGGTGGGCACTGCCTATATTTTGATGCGGGAACTATTGCGCCGGCATGATAAGAAGGGGGAAGATTTGCTGGACTTGGTGGCCTTGGGCATCATCGCCGATGTGGTGCCCTTGAAAGGCCATAATCGGCGCCTTTACCTGCAGGGACTGACTCTGCTCAACCAGGCTGCTCGCCCTGGCTTAGAAGCGCTGCTGGCTGTGAGCAATGTGCAGCCAGGTCTGGTGGACGAGGAGAAGCTGGGTTTTCAGATTGCTCCCCGCATCAATGCTGCTGGGCGCTTGGAGGATGGGTCCATTGCGGTTAATTTACTCTTGGCCCCAGACAAAGAGCGAGCCACCCCCCTGGCGCGGCAGCTGGATCAGCTTAACAATCTGCGTAAGGAAATCAGCAGAAGTATTATGGAAAAGGTTTCACCGGAGCAAGGTAAGCCTTTGGTGGCATACTCGGATCAGTGGCATCAAGGTGTGCTCGGTATCGCCGCCGGTCAGTATACATCTGCTCAACAGGCACCGGCAATTCTCATGACCGATTCCCAGCAGGGTCAGGGTATTGTGGGTTCTGCCCGCTCGGTGGAGGGAATAAATATTTACTCTGTGTTGCAGCGCTGCCAGGATTATCTGGACAAATTTGGTGGTCACCCGGCGGCAGCTGGCTTCTCCCTGGCCCAGAAGAACTTGCCAAGATTTACCCAGGCAGTTCAGGGCATCCTGGACGCGGAGATGGAAAACTGGACCCCACCGCCTCTGAGTGTGGACTTGGTGGTGGAGCCACGGGATGTCAATTTGGACTTGGTGGAGGAGCTTAGCCGCCTGGCACCCTGTGGGGAGGAAAACCCCCGCCCCTTGTTATACTGCTCGGGGCTGGCCCTCAAGAGTGTGCGGTCCGTGGGGAGTGGGCATATCCTCACACTGGGGGATCGCTGGCGCAGCTTTAGCGCAGGTCTGTGGAACCGGCCGGCTCCGGAACCTGGAGGCAGCATCGGTGCTGTCTTTACCGTTTCCCAGGATGTATACCGGGGAGAACGTTCGGTTTGGGCCACCCTGGAGGCTTGGTGGCCTGGGAAGGATCGGCCAGTGGTGCGGGATGAATACAAAATTTCGGATCGGCGTGGCAAATCCTGGCGCCAGCTGCTGCGTCAATTCCCCAAAGCTGCAATATATCGAGAGGGTGTACAATGGCAGGACCATCCCGGCAGCACTCGCAACAATCTGCCGGGCAGTGCTACTCTGCTGCTTTTGACTCCACCCCCGGCCGCCGGGGTGTTGCGCCAAATCTTGGCCATGGTCGAGCCGGAGCTGGTGGTCTTGGGTTATTCTCCAGTGCGTGATTCCTTTTTGGCCGAGTTTTTGGGAGCCTTGAAATACTCCTTTCAGGCGGGAGGAATTGTCTCCCTTAGTGCCTTGGCCGCGGGTTTGGCCCACACCGAGGAGACGATATTGGCGGCGCTAAAGTTGTTGGCGGTATCGGGGATAATCCAGTACCAAGTGGAACAGGGTAAAATTGTTTTGCAAAAATTGGAAGGAACCAAAATTAAGTCAGGTTCTGCCCAGGAAAAATTGCGAGGGTATTTGGGTGAGACCAGTGCCTTTCGAGCTTGGTTGCTTGAAGCCAGCAGCGCAGAAATTATGAAAATCCGTCCCTAGACGAAATAGCTTGGCTTGACTGGGACGAAGGATTTGCGGTATATTTTTTAAAACAGGGAGGGTGGCCTATGCTGAAAAAAATTGCGGCATATACATTGGTGTTCGCATTGCTAATCGTAGCTGCTGGTTGTGGTTCCGAAGACAACGGTCCAGTGGCCAGCGTCAATGGCGTTGAAATCCCTTGGGAAACCTTTGATATGGAGTTTCAATATGAACTGACCATGTATCAGCAAGATGGTACGGTTCTCAAAGAGAGTGAAAAGGAACAAATAAAGTTGCTGGTTGTGGATCGCCTAATCAATAATATTTTGCTCCGAGACGCAGTGGAGGACGCTGGCATCACCGCCGATGATGTGGATGTGGATGGTCAGTTAACAGAAGTGATGGGCAGATTTGATGACGAAGAAGAATTTAATGATGCCTTGGATATAGCTGGCTTTTCTTTAGAAGAATATAAGTTGGTGATAGCCGAGTATCTGATGATAGAAGAGCTTTTTGAATCTCAGCTCATGCTAAGCGAAATCTCGGTGGATGAAAAGGATATCCAGAAAGAGATGGATTATCTCGTGGAAAATTACGAAGGTGATGATCTGGACGTGGAAGAATTGAGGGAATTTGTCGAGCACACCCTCAAGCAGGATAAGGCCGAAGAGCTACGGTCGTTGTATATAGACCAGTTGCGGTCCGAAAGTGATATCGAATACTTTGATTTCTAAATCCGGGATGCCCGGATTTTTTCTTGACAGGGGAGTTTTTCGCTGTTACGCTGGTTATTAAGTCAGGAGGGTTTTACTTGAAAAAGTTATTTGGTTTGCTCTTTATCGGCATATTGGTGATTTCTGCTGTGGGCTGTAGCGATGGTGGCAGCTCCGATTCTCCAGTAGTGGCCATGGTGAATGGAACAGAATTGACTCGAGAAGAATTTGATTCCATCGTGGAATATAATGTTGCCTATTACGAGTCCCAGGGTTCTCAGCTCAGCGACGAAGATTTAGAGACCATCCAAGAATTGGTGCTGGAGAGTATGATTGACGATTATCTTCTTTTGGATGCCGCTGATAATGCAGGGTTTACCCCGGAGACAGTGGATGTGGATGGTGAAATCGCTTCCCTCATCGAAGAACAATTTGAGGACGAATCTAAGTTTGAAGAGTATATCCAGGACCTTGGTTTGAACCGAGATGAGTATAGGGAACAGATGGCCAGGGTCTTGATGATTGATGAACATCTGGAGGCAGAGTTGGAGCTTTCCCAGGTAGAGGTTTCTGAGGATGAGCTGAATGCTGCCGTAGATGATTTTATGGAGTCTGATGATGAAATGGAACTGGAACGGGAATATGTGGAAGAATATTTCGCCTCTACTCTAGTGGAAGAGAAGACCAATGAGATGATTTATGAATATCTGGAAGAGCTTCGTGCAGACAGCGAAATTGAGTACTTGCTTTAAGCCCGCCTAGCGGGTTCTTTTTTACGGTTTTCGTGGGGCTGAAGAATTGGTAGAGGGGGTATTGTCATGAAGGAGAAGGTGGTCAGCTGGGATACCTTGGCCAGGTCTTATATTTGCAAGCATCCCTATCTCAGTTTGCGTCGAGACACTCGAGTCGCACCGGGCTTTGGTCAGCACGATTTTTTTGTGCTGGAATTCCCCGATTGGGTGAATATCGTTGCTGTGACTGAGGAAGATTGCGTGGTGCTGGTTCGCCAGTTTCGCCATGGTTTAAATGCTGTCAATTTGGAGATACCGGGCGGGGTGGTAGACCCCGGGGAGGATCCCCATGGCACGGCTATTCGGGAGCTGGCTGAGGAGACTGGCTATGTGGCGAAAAAGATGGAGCACCTTAGCTCTGTCACTGCCAACCCTGCCATCCAAGACAATTGGTGCCATATCTTTCTGGCCACTGGTTGCTGTCTGGAGGGAGAGCAGGAGCTGGATGGAACCGAGTCCATCGAGGTTCAATTGGTATCCTGGCATGAATTAAGTGCTTTGCTGGAGAAGGGGGAGATACACCATTCCCTCAACTGCCTGGCAATAAATCTGGCCGTAAAAAAGTTAGCCGCCCGCTAGGGCGGTTTTTATTTGCCATGTTGTTCTGTCACTGATGGGGGACAAAAATCATAGTCTGATAAGGAAGTAGATATTAAGGAGGATGGATTTATATGGTCAAAGAAAACGCCCAGTATGTTGCCAAACAGGGTGAGAGCCTTTACCTTATCGCCCGCAAGCTGGGCTATAGTGTCAGTGATTTGGCCCAGGTCAACCCTAATATTAAGGACACCACCGTTCCCATTCAGGGGGAGGCAGTGCAGTTGCCCGCTTCCCGGCAGGGCCTTTGCCCCAATGGTTTTCTTTACACCATCCGGGCAGGGGACACCTTCTTTACCCTGGCTCAGCGTTTTGGCACCACAGTTCAAGCCATCCAGCAGGCCAACCCAGGAGTCAATCCCAACAATTTGCAGATTGGCCAAGTAATCTGTATACCTCAGGATGGAGCCCCCAGCTGTCCCAATGGCTTTCTGTACACCATCCGGGCAGGGGATACCTTCTTTACCCTGGCCCAGCGCTTTGGCACCACAGTTCAGGCCATCCAGCAGGCTAACCCTGGGGTCAACCCCAACAATTTGCAGATTGGCCAGCAGATTT
>Ga0079223_10001008_pt1 | contig 16020 bp, 4 predicted proteins | sample Stecom2011_FD_75072 | JGI IMG/M metagenome (GOLD analysis project Ga0079223, IMG submission 75072) | Agricultural soil microbial communities from Utah to study Nitrogen management - Steer compost 2011 | ecosystem: Environmental > Terrestrial > Soil > Agricultural land | place: USA: Utah... | reverse complement strand
CTTTTGGAGGTTGATACATCGGATAATAAAAACCGGCTGTCGACGTTGCTTTTGAAGCAACCTACTCCGCATTTCGATTGGCACGCTGAGATAACCACTTTAGAGCAACATCTACTAAAAAAATCATTGAACTGGCCGACCCCTCACCTCAACTTGGTATTTCCTGATCACCACAAGCGCATCCCACATCCCAGAACGCCTTTTGGCAACAAAGGACTTTTAGAGTCTCGTTCATTGCAGCATTGGGCAGATAGGGTACTTGCAGCGATGGTGTGAGGGAGGGTAATTAGTTATCGTGAAATCCTTTGGGCTAACGCGAGTCGACAAAGTTTCTGAGCTGGTCACTTCAAGGGTTGTCCGCCTTGCAAGCTAGTGATAGGGGCTGGGAGAAGCCCTCATCGGTAAGCGGTATAGTAATCAGTCCGTGAGCCAAACTGGGTCAAAATAAATACATTTGACTAGGACATTGTGATGAGTTCGCCCGACCTACGCCCGGATCGGCATCTGGACAAGCCACACTACCGCCAGCTCTATCAGCTCTATCAGCGCTTTCGCGATGCGATCGCTACCGAACAGCTGCAACCGGGAGATCGCGTGCCTTCGATCCGCAGCCTCGCTAGCGAGCTGAACCTGTCACGCGGCACGGTCGGTGGAGCTGGCATATCAGGTTTTGATCAGCGAAGGTTATCTTCTGCCGCGTGGCCCAGCGGGCACGGTCGTCTCGCCGCAGTTGCTCCCTCAACGGATTGCCCATGTGGTCAAACGACGGTCGAGCACGCCCCAACCACCGATGGCGGAAACGACACAGGCAGCGCCGCGCCCGTTTCAATTGGGACTGCCAGCGCTAGATGCCGTGCCGACCCGCCTATGGAGACGTCTGGCTCTGCCGGGGAGTCGGGGCCAGCAATGGTTCCGGCTTACCCGACAGCTCATGGGCGAGATCCGGAAGCCAGTGTTCGTTAAGGTACTCGTCGGGGAAGCGCCCATTACAGCTTTCAAGAAAGTCGTTTTGAGTTGGCTTTTCAGGCTGGATCAGCTTCAGCTCAACTCGGTTGCCTCAGTCCATTGCTCCCGGGTGACATTCGAACTTCAGCTTGATGAAATCAGCAATAGGCGGAAATCGTCAAAGAGCTGATGACGTGAGCGCGATAAATATCGTGACAGATTCGTTTTTTGCGGGTGATGTCACACCGCACGCTCGGAGAGCTGTGTATTGTGCTTCACGTATGTCGTCTCGATGGCCGTAAAAAATGTAACGGATTCGCTATTCGCCACCAAGTGTTGGCGATTCAGTATTTGCTTTCAACTGTTAGCAGCTTAGTTTGTTTCGAAACACAAAGGAATGTGCCATGGATATCCGTCAGAAAACCAATCCCATCCGCTATTGGATTGGTTCCTTTGGTTACATGTTTTTCAGCAATGTTTTCACGCTGGGCAGATCCAGAATCTTGTACAAGGAACTCCGTGATACGCTTGAAGTTCCCCTCGATGCCACTATCGTGGAGTTGGGTTGCGGGCCCGGTGTGGTAACCGGTTACCTTCGCGAAAAAATCGGACCGGAGGGGGAAATTGTTGCTGTGGACTTTGCGCCAACAATGATTGAACAGGCCTTGAAGCGCAAAGCTGACAATGGTTGGGATAATGTTGAATACACTTGTGGTGATGCTACTGATTTTTGTTATTCGCGCCCGGTCGACGCCATTGTATTCTCGCTTTCGCTCACGGCTATGCCCGACTACGAAAAAGTATTGAATAATGCTCTGTCCGCACTGAAAGATGGCGGCCAGCTCATAATTCTCGATTCAATTCCCTACGCGGCCACCTCCCTTACGGACCTCACTGCAAACTTTTATCTTCTGTGCAAGTCGCTGTTTGTTGGCGCCAAGCCGGAGCCGGCCATTACTCAGTATTGTGAGAAATCCCTGGACGGAATGACGAAGGAAAAACGGGTCGGTGGTGTCTACACCCTGATTACAGGCAGAAAGCCAATCGCCGCCTGATGGTGACGGTCTTCGTTTTCCTTTTATTAGCTTTCGCTGGTTCTGCACAGCTGCAAAGTGATAGGTGTGAGCCCGCCCCGACATTTTCGGCGTTTGCTCAACAAAGTGGCTGAAATAGCGATGAAATAAATGGCTTGACAGGGGTTGTTTGGCTGCTGAATGCAGTTGTAAGAACGATTAGGTCGTTAACGCTCACTCGGATAGCCAGTGCGGCACTTTGTGTGACAAAACATGGGAATGACTGCTTCGCTAGAGCCCTCATTCGCTCTATGGGATACACGGAAGAAGATAAGTTCAGCATGGAGTGGTGAAAAGTGCAAGAAGGGTGTTCAGGTCACACTGTTTGGTTCGATTGGTTTTCGGAAAACGTACGGCAATCCCCGGAACAGAAGTCGTTTACGGTTTTGACCGGAGATATGCAGGAGTCCGCATCATTTACTAATGCGTCGTTGTTGCAAGCGGTAGTTAACAGGGCTCGCATTTTACGAAGCCGCGTATCTGTCGGCCAGCGCGCCATCATTTTTCTGCCACAAGACCGGGAATATCTTATTTCCTTCATGGCGTGTCTATACGCCGGTGTTGTCGCTGTTCCAGTCTGTATGGCACGGCCAGGGTCACGTTTTGCTGAGGGGCTGGAGCATATTTTCGAGGATTGTGCCCCGTCTCTGTTTATCACCGATACTAGATCGTTGGCACTGTACGATCGTCATCCATTGGCGGTACCGATTTTGAATGTGGATGAAGCGAAGGGCGATGATGTCACCGGCTTGCCTGACTTCGATCATGTCAGGGATCCTGATGCTGTGGCGTTTCTTCAGTACACCTCGGGTTCTACCTCGCTACCGAAAGGGGTAAAGATCACGCAGGCGAATTTCGCTGCCAATCAACACGCACTGAAGCAGGTTTTTCATCTGCAAACTGGTGAAACTACCGTTAGCTGGCTGCCTCTATATCATGATATGGGGCTGGCCAATGCGATGCTTGCACCGTTTAGCAACGCTCATTGTGTGCTGATGTGTCCCAGACAGTTCACTCGTCGGCCGTTAAGCTGGTTACGTGCAGTTTCCAAGTACCATGCCGTGCATAGCGGCGCGCCCGATTTTGCTTATCGTCTGGTGGCGGACGTGGTGAATGAAGACGAAGTTGCCTCGCTGGACTTAAGCAATTGGCGTACCGCATTCAACGGCGCGGAGCCTGTGCGGCATTCCACACTGGAACGTTTTTCCACTGTATTTGCATCAGCGGGATTCAAAGCCAGTGCTATCACGCCTTGTTATGGCATGGCAGAAGTGGTGGTAGGTGTCAGTTGTAAACCCGCTGATAAGCCTCTCCTGACGATCGAATTGGATGAACAGGCCCTGGCAAAAAATAAATGGCTTCCTGCCGGCCCTGCCACACAGCGCAGGTTGACGGCCGTAAGCTCCGGAACACCGCTGCTTCAAACCGATATATGCATTTGTGATCCCGATTCGGACACACCGCTGGGCGAGCACTGCATCGGTGAGATTTTGGTCCGCAGCCCGTCGGTGAGCGCCGGGTATTGGAATAATGAATCGGCTACCCAGGCTGTATTCGGCCGCTCTGTTGGTGGCCATAACGATTATTTCCGAACCGGCGATCTAGGATTTATTCATCAGGGCGAACTGTTTGTCAGCGGCCGCATAAAAGACCTCATCATTATGCGCGGACGAAATATCCATCCGGCTGACGTGGAACAAACCATTGAAGACTTGCAAGACGGATTGCACGGCGCAATCAGTTGCGCGTTTTCCGCTAGTGGTGGAGACGAAGAAATACTCGTGATGATCACGGAGGTGCGACGCTCTGCGGCTCGTTCGCTCAACTATCCCGAGCTGGCAAAAAAGTTGGCAACGGCCATCGTTCAGAGCGTAGGAGTGTTGCCAGGTGTGTTGATGTTCATAAAAGAGGGCGGCCTGCCTCGAACCACTAGCGGCAAGATTCAGCGACAGAAAACTGCCCTCTGGTATTCCGAAACCCGTTTCGATCCGATATTTGTCTGGAAAGAGCCGGTACGCACTGCCATTTGTGGGGAACAAGCCGCACAGCTCGAAGCAGCGTCACGACTGGCGAGTGAGTATCGTTCTCTGCGCACATTGGTTTCTGATAGGGAGGCCGGAGAAATCATTGAAAGCTATTTGCTGCATATGATCGGTGCAGTAACAGGTCGTTCATTACCACAGTACACGGATGCACAGACAGGCTTGTTCGATCTCGGGATTGACTCGATGCAGGTACTTAATCTCATTGAGTGCATCGATACAGATTTCGCAGTATGCCTCACCACCACAGAATTATTCGAGCAGTCGTTGGTCGAGCGGATTGCCACGCTCGTGGATCAAAAGTGGATTGCTGCTAATGCCGAAGCAGTAGCGCAAGACAAGGTAAGCGATGGCATTAAATTGTCTAACCCGGAATCCGAATCACCGAGTGCGGTGGAGCGGGAAATTGCGAATCTGTCAGCACTACTGAAGCCAGCGGGGTAGGAATGGATCAGTTGGAAAAGATTCCGGTCAGTCGTCAGGCACTGGAAGCGCTGATCAGTGCCAAGGAAGCCCTGGATGAAAAAAACAGGAATGACAGGGAACCCATTGCCATTGTCGGCATTGGTTGTCGTTTTCCCGGCGGTGCCGACGACGCTCAATCTTTCTGGCAACTGGTCGAATCCGGGCGCGATGTCAGGGCCGACATTCCCCTCGATAGGTGGAACAATTCCCGGTATTTCGATCGGCAGGTGAGTGTGCCCGGGAAACTCTATGTGCAACACGGCCATTTTATCAAGGACTACGATTATTTTGATCACGCGTATTTTGGCCTGAATCCCGCTGATCTGGAGTATATGGATCCCCAGCACCTGTTGCTGCTCGAAACCGCGGCAATGGCGATACAGGATGGCGGCATGTCGCTGCAGCAGCTCAGGGGTTCCGACACCGGTATTTTTTGTGGTGGTGCCACCGATGATTATTTCACCCTGAATAACTTGCACCGTTCTTCCGCTGAGGTCAGTGCCTACGACGCGCTGGGCAGTATGCGAAGCATCGGCGTCGGCCGGCTGGCTCACCTGTTCGATTGGCACGGTCCGGTGCTGCAATTGGATACCGCCTGTTCTTCTTCCCTGGTCGCCGTCCATCTGGCGTGTCTGAGCCTGCGTCAGCGGGAAACCTCCATGGCCATTGCCGGTGGTGTTAACCTGCTGTTGTCCCCGGAAAACGTCATTGCCCGCTGCCAGTTGGAAGCGTTGTCGCCTGACGGCAGAAGTCGCGCTTTCGACGATAATGCTAACGGCTATGGTATGGGCGAAGGCTGTGGCACGGTGGTGCTGAAGCGATTGAGTGATGCCCTTCGGGACGACAATAAGATCTATGCGGTAATCCAGGGATCGGCGGTTAACCACGACGGCCACAGCAGCGGTGTGACGGTTCCCAGCCAGACTGCGCAAAGTCGCTTGTTGGAAACGGCGTTGAAGGGATCAGGTGTCGCCGCTGAGGAGGTGGCTTACATTGAGGCGCATGGTTCCGGCACAGCGTTAGGTGATCCCATCGAAGTGGCCGCCATCAACAAGGTTTTTGCAGGCTGCAGGGAAAAAATAAAACTTGCCTCAGTGAAGAGTAACATTGGTCACTTAGAGGCGGCAGCGGGCATCGCGGGATTGATCAAGGCCGCCCTGGCCGCGCAACAGCAACGAATTCCGGCCCATCGTCATTTTTCCAAACCCAACCAGCGGGTGAACTGGAGACAAAGCGCGGTCGAAGTGTTGACGGAAAATCAGCACTGGCCGCAGCACAAACCCTTCGCGGGGGTAAGCGCATTCGGTTTGAGCGGCACCAACTGTCATGTATTGGTTGGCAGGTTTGTTGATGAAAGAACGTATTCGCTTCCGAACAAGGGCTTTTTTGCACTCGCTGCCAAAGACAATGAGCGGCTAAAAAAGTACGCGGCCGCTGTCAGGAACTATCTGAAGCAGAACGAAAACAACCTGGCTTTGCCGGACATCGTCGCGCATCAAAACCTTCGCCTGGAGTCCGGCGGTTTTCAGTCTGCAGTCAACGGTAAAAGCTGGGACTCCATGCTCGCCGATCTGGATCGTATTACCCAACAAGGTGGTGTTCCGGTTCGCAACCGCTGGTTGAGGCTCACTGGCGGCGTTTTGCAAGGCGAATTCGCTTCAGCGCTGGAGCAGCTGTATCAAAATGATTGGCTGTACAAGAACATATTTGACGCCCTAGTCATCATCGACAGAGAAAATGGGGCGGAAGAAGTCGATGCCACCGATTTGTTACGGGACCGGCAGAACCCTTTTGCCGGAATTTTGGGCGCGGCCGTGCTGGTGCGATGGCTGCAAAAACTCGGTATTTCCGTGATCGAGTGGCAGGGGGATGCAGGATGCCGGGTGCTCATGGCCTGCATGCAGGGCGCTTCCGACTTTGAGGCGCTGTACGACGAATACAATAAAATGGTCGGACGTACAAACGGCCCAAGGCTTCGAATCGATCTGAACGCCGCGCTACCGAGTCCGGAGCGGTTGATGGGCCAGAGGTTCGGGCGACAGGAGCCAGCGGTAACGTCGGCGCAACTGAAACAATTGATTGATGTCCAGCCGGTATCTGCCGGCACCATCGAACTGGAATGGATGGCACCGCTTCGCTCACTGCAGGATGGTGCAGGCGATTCCTTTTTTGGCGAAATGTCATTAGCCGGCGATTTGTCGTTCCAGCTGATTCATAGCGCAATGACTGCAGGCGTTAACGTCCACACCGCCGCGCTTTTTGAAAACAAAATCCCCCCATTGAATTTGCCCTCCCAACCTTTTATCAGGCAGAGGGTGCATTGGCCCTATCAGGCCGCTATGCGGTCGGAAGCCGGGACAGCGACTGATGCCGGATCCATGCAGTATTTCGTTCCGCACTGGCAACCGCTGGATTCTAGTCAGTTCTTGTTAGAGGCAGGGAATGAAAGCCGCTCCTGTTTGCGCATTTGCCTGTCGAAAGAACCGTTGAGTGTGGCGATCACTTTCGACGCCGAACCCGTTGCCACGCTGCTGGTCAATTCAAATTGTTTGGATGCGTTTAGCGCGACCGATGCAATTAAACACATTACTGAACAACTGGCCGCTCACGAAACCGAGCAATTGGTGGTTGAGGTTGATGCTGCACTCGATGAGCGTTCCGTTCTGGGGTCTATGGTGGTTTTGGCCGCCACCTTGCGTGACTTGTGCCTGGCGCTCACGGACCTTCAGGTGCCACCCCGATCCATTGTCATCATTGTGGAAGATGGACAGCCGGTCACGACAGCGTTGAGCGGGCTGGTTAACAGCATTCGAAACGAACTCCCCAGGCTGCCTATGTCGATGATTTTTGACAGGGCGATCGACCCTGATGCAGCGCGACAGCTTGCCGGGCGATTGAATGGGCAGGCCGGTGGCTCGGGTACCTTCCTCATCGACAGCGAAGCAGTTTACAGACAGGTGTATACAGATACGGAGCCTGACAGCCAAGCCGATGTTTCTGTTAGCGGATTGAACTTCTTGGTTACGGGCGGTTCCGGTTATGTGGCGGGTGAAGTCTGCCGTTGGCTGGTGGAAAAAGGCGCCAACAGTATTGTATTGATGTCTCGCTCAGGTTCCGCCCCAGTCGGTATTTCCGGTTCCGAACCGGCAAATATTCAACTTGTGGCCGGTGATGCCTCAAGTACCGAAGAGGTTGAGCGACTGTTTTCAGACCGCAAGGCGAGCGGTGCGGCCATCGATGGTGTGATTCACTGTGCAGGGCTTATTCACGATGCTGTACTGAAAAGTCAGTCTAATCAATCTTTTATTGATGCTCTTCAGGCGAAAGCCGAGTCTGCTTGGGTGATACATCGTGTCAGCCAACGCTATCCGTTGAAATTCCTAGTAATGATTTCTTCGGTGTCGGGCGTTGTCGGAATACCGGGCCAAAGTAATTACGCATTGGCCAACCGCTTTCTGAATGCGCTGTCGCAGTATCGTCGGTTGCAGGGTTTGCCCGCCGTGTCGCTGGCGTTGGGCCCGATGGACGGCGGCATGTTTCATAACAATTCTGAGCAACGCAATTCGCTGACCCAACTTGGGGTGGGCGTGATTTCCAGTGTTTACCTGCGTGACGCATTGGCGTTCGGTTTTCAATGTCCGGAGAGTCCCACCCTGCTGTCGTTGTGTGTGACCGACCTTGAACGGGTAAGGTCGGTGCTCTCCAACCACGGGCATGCCCATCCTTTCAGTGGCAGTGGCGGCGATTTGCTAGAACGCATCCGGCATTCCGGCAAGAGCGAGCTGAAAGCAGAAATAAGAAATTTGTTGCTCGCCACGGTTCGTTCGGAGCTGAAACAGGCCGATCATTTTGATGTGGACGAGCAGACACCGCTCTCCAACCTAGGTGTGGATTCGCTGCGGGCAATGAGCATTCGCGAGCGATTGAATCAGGCATTGAGTATCCAATTCAATGCGAGCCTCCTGTTCGATTATCCCACTATCGAGGCTCTCTGCGAATTTATCATCAGCCAGGTAGCTCCCGCCAGCGACAATAAAAGCAATCCGCCGGAACAAGAGGAGGCTGATACCGATGAGGCCATCGCCATCATCGGTATGGGCTGCCGTTTCCCCGGTGGGATTCGCGGTCCCGAACAGTTCTGGCAGGCGTTGAGTGAAGGCCGCGACCTGGTCGAGACCCTGGATAGCAAGCGTTGGAACAAACAACACTATTTCAGCACCGATCCGGAGCATGCGGGAAGAACCTACTGCAACTTTGCGGGATTGATTGCCAATGTCGATTGTTTCGACCCCGAATACTTCGGCATTACGCCGCGGGAGGCCATGTCGATGGATCCGCAGCAGCGGGTGTTTATCGAAACTGCCTACGACGCCCTTGGCCATGCCGGCTATGACTATGGTGAGCTGCAAAACATCAGCGGCGGTGTTTTTGCCGGTGCCGGTGCCAACGAATACCTGCAGTTGCAGCTGGCCGACGGTACGCTGGCCGATCCGGGACCGTACGACGGTACGGGAAGTTCAATCAGCAGTATTTCCGGCCGGACTTCCTATCTGCTGGACTGGCATGGTCCCAGCATCACTGTAGATACTGCCTGTTCCTCTTCGCTTGTGGGCGTGCACCTGGCGGGGCGGAGCCTGATTCATCGTGAATGCGATATCGCTTTAGCCGGCGGCGTTAACCTGTTGCTCTCGCCGCTCAGTTCCGTTGCGCTGTCAAAAGCGAAAATGCTGTCTGTGGACGGGCGCTGCAAAACCTTCGACGCCAACGCCAATGGTTACGTGCGCTCGGACGGCTGCGGTGTGGTGGTCTTGAAACGTCTCGCCGACGCCATCAGGGACAACGACGTCATTTATGCGGTGGTGGCTGCGACCGCCGTCAATCAGGACGGGAAAAGTCAGGGCCTCACGGCGCCCAACGGACCGGCCCAGGTTGACGTGATAAGCAAAGCGCTCAATCACGCACAACTGGATCCTGATGACATTACTTATGTCGAGGCGCACGGGACCGGCACCCCGTTGGGCGACCCCATTGAAATGTCGTCATTGCAATCCGTGTACGCGGATCAGCGCTTGCAACCGCTGTATGTGGGGTCGGTCAAGGCGAATATGGGGCATGCGGAGGCTGCAGCCGGTGTTGCGGGTCTTATTAAAACCACTCTGTCGTTGTATCACGGCCTGATTCCCCGGCAATTGCATTTCAATGGTCTGAATCCGCATATCAATCTGCAGGAGAGCGTTACAATCCCGACTGAAAATATTGCGTTAGACGCCCGCCAGATTCACCACATGGGGGTCAGTTCATTTGGTTTTACGGGCACTAATGTGCACACGCTGTTGCGCAGCCATGACCATGCAGACATCGACGCCGTTCATAAACTGGAAAACCGTTTGCGGGATGATATGGCTCTTCCGCAGGTGACGTTACAGCAGCCTTTTGCGGGCAAGGTCGTATGGTTGTTTAGTGGGCAGGGAGCCCAATACGCAGGAATGGGTAAAGACCTGTATGAATCTCACCAATGCTTCGCCGACGCCATCGACCGGTGCGACGCCTTCTTGACGGATCTCGGCTTCGGTTCGCTTAAGGAATTACTGTGGGGTGCGGACACCGGAAAAATCAACAACACCCGTTACACGCAACCGGCACTTTTCAGTGTCGAGTACGCGCTAGCGCAATGGTTGTTGAGCCTCGGATACGAGCCCGACTATCTCGTCGGCCACAGTTTGGGTGAATACACCGCCGCCTGTGTGGCGGGTGTGCTGGATTTGCAGGATGCATTGACTCTCGTATACCACCGGGCAGCGCTGATGGATGCGTTGTGCGACAAAGGTAAAATGATCGTATTCTTCGACAGTCTGGAGAACCTGCGCAACGTCTTTGATCCTGCGGCCTATGATTTGTCGGTTGCCGCCTTGAATAGCTCCCTCAATACAGTGTTATCTGGGACGGCAGAAAGTGTGGACAGTCTGTTGCGTGATAATCCTTCGCTACAGCCACGGTCCCACGTGCTGAACGTATCCCATGCTTTTCATTCGCCCATGCTAGCGCCTATGGCGGAACGTTTTCACGAAGTCTGCAGCGCCATCCATTATTCCACACCGAAATGGACGTTGATTTCCAATCTCAACGGCGAACCCGTTCGTGAATACGGTGCCGATTATTGGTGCGAACACTTGTTGCAAGCAGTGGAGTTTGAAAAATGTATCCAACATGTCACCAGTAAAGATCATTGTTGTTGGATGGAAATAGGGCCGGGCAAACAGCTTCTGGGACTGGTCGCCCAGATCACGGACGATTCACAACAATGCCTGCAGTATTTGAACAAACACGAAGACGAAGCCTGTACCGCGCTGCATGCATTGACGCACGCGCAGGAATTGGGTTTGCGGCCGGATTGGACCTCCTATTTCGACGGCAAAAAGCAAACGCTAAATAAGCGATCACCGAAACCGCTGGTAGAGTACAAACGGCAGAGCTACTGGCAACCGTCAGGAAGCGTTGCATTGCCGTTGTCGGCCCCGATGCGCTCGAATGCGTTAATTCATCCGTTGATCGGTCCCGTGCCGGATTCTCCAGGCCGGGAAAAATGGCTTACCACTCGCTTCAATATCGCCGACTTCAGCTATTACGACGACCATCGCGTGAATGACAATGTGGTGCTTCCGATCGCATTGATCGTGGATACCTGCCTGACCATGGTCCGTCGAGTTGTGGCCAGGCAGAACCTGATCGTCACTGCATTCAATATCTATGATGCCATCATCGTTCACGACGGCGTGCAGGATATCGGTCTGCTGGTGGAAGAACGGGACGACCGTTGGTTCATCAAACTTTACGGTTGGTCGAATGAGAGCTGGCAACTCCATTGTGAATGCGAGGCGGTTGAAGCTGTCGACCCGATTTTGGAAGTGTTGACTGGCCCGACGAGGGATTCGAGCACGCCGGCAGCCGGGCGACTGGAATGGGACGTGGATCAGCTTTATCGGGACTTGTCCAGCCTGGGCCTGAATTACGGTCCGCAATTTCAGCTTCTTGAATCCATCGGGCTGGCGGGGGATGACCTCGTCATGGACTTAAAACCTGTGCACTGCGGAAACACCGATTACAGCATTGACCCGCGCCTCATGGATGCCTGTTTCCAGGGCTTGGCCGGACTCTATCTGCAGCGCGGCAATCACGAATTAATTTTGCCGGTTGCCATGGAGCAGGTGCAGGTTTTACAGCAGCAGAATTCGTTGCAAGAGGCACCGGTTGCACATGCGGTGGCACGCCTCAAGGATCCTGCCAATTCGCACTCCTTGCTGGCCGACCTTTGGTTTTACGATGCGCAGGGCGAGTGGGTTGGCGCGGTGAAAGGCTTGCGCGCTATTCGTGTGGATCGTTCCCGTTTTATGGCAACGGATTCGGGTGGGATACAGTCCTGGTATTTCACCCAGAGATGGTATGACTCGCCGTCAAGCTGTTATCCGTCGCCGCCACAGTTCATGGCCGGGCCGTCCTCGCATGCAGAGGCTGTGTCGAATGCCATTGCGCGATCGGATTCCGATGGACAACTTGCAAACTATGAAAGGTTTCTGGGTTCGCTCGAAGCTATCAGTGTCTCCTATGTACTGGATGCCCTGAACGGATTGCAAATCGACACTGCGGCTGGCACGGCGCATTGCCTACCGGAGCTGTTCGCGTCATGCGGCATTGCGGAAAAACACCGGCGCCTGTTCGACCGCTTGATCGAAATACTGGAAGAGGAAAACATTCTCGAGCGCAGTGACGACCGTATCCTTTTCCTGGAGCACGAGCGACTCTACCCTCACGAGATATCGCTGGACCAGGCGACGCGCAGTTCGGTGGAATACCGGTTACTTGATCGCTGCGGGCAGGCATTGCCGGCGGTTCTCACCGGTCAGGCTGATCCGCTGGAACTGTTGTTTCCCGAGCAGGGTGAGCAGCTCACTGAACAGCTTTATAAAGATTCCGTAGGCACCCAGGTGTTGAACGGCATGCTACTGGAATGCGTAGCACAAATTGTTGCTCAGATGCCCGAAGATCGTCAGTTACGGATTCTGGAAGTAGGCGCCGGCACGGCGGCCACCACCCTTCATTTGCTGCAAGCCTTGCCACAACAACGTATTCAGTACTGTGTGACCGACGTATCCCGTTTATTCGTTGAGAAAGCTCGTGCCACGCTGGCGGACTATCCGGACGTGCAGTTTGAAGTGTTCGATATCGAGCGCAGCGCGGCTGCCCAGCAGCTTACGCAACCCTTCGATCTCATTATCGCCGCCAATGTGGTGCACGCCACCCAAAATCTTTATGAGACCCTGCAAAAACTGAAGCCTTTACTAAGAAAGGGTGGCTTGCTGGCAATGGTCGAAGGCATCGGTAAACACCGATTCTCTGATCTCATTTTCGGCCTCACTGAGGGTTGGTGGCGCTTTAACGATACTAACCTGCGCAGCTATCCCATGATGCATCCCGAGCAATGGTCGCACCTGTTGCACGATACGGGTTTCGACGATGTGCAGGTATTCAGGCCTAGCTCCCAATCCAAACAGGGATTGGTGATGGCCTCACATTGTGATAACCACAGTCAGGCCGGTGCAGCGGAATTACTGTTGGTGGGTGAAGAAAAACATATCGAGCCGATCCGGGCCGGCTACGAGCGACAGGGCATCGCCGTTCGCCATTACGCGATGAGTGAAGACGACCTCTGCGATAACGAGCATTTTGATCAGGCCGTTCAGGATTTCCGCTGCTTTCTTTCCGACATAACTCATGATCTGACCATCGTGCTTGTTTCAAATGCGTATCCATTGGCTTCACCACAACTGAATGGTCAATATCTTCTGGGGCTAGCGACAATGAAAACGCTGGCTGCAATTACTGCTGCCCGGAATATCCGTTTGACCATCCTGACCCGCCAGGCGTTGGGAATGAACAGTGCTGCCGGCGATGGCTTGTTGTATTCCGGTCTGTGGGGAATGGCCCGTGTTTTTAATCAGGAACATCCGGAATTTGATACCAAGTGCATCGATGTAGATTCGCCGGAACCGGAGCAGCCATTGAGCGACGCTCTGCTGCGGGAAATCCATGACCGGGATGGCCATCGCGAAATCAGTTGGCATGACGGGTACCGTAAAGTCATGGCCATGGAGCGCGTGGATGGCGCGTCAGTATTAGGGCAAACCGGGAACGCGATTCAGGCGCGATTTGAAAACACTGAGGGGGTGACCCTCATTACCGGTGGCATGGGTGGCATTGGCGTGCTCACGGCAAAATGGCTGGCGAATCACGGCATCAAGAAAATCGCCCTGATCGGCCGGCGCGAACCGGCGCAGGAAGTTTGTGAGCATATTGAAGCCCTTAACGAGCGTGCGGACGTGCGGACCTTTATGGCCGACGTAGCCGAGTTCCATTCATTGCAACGGGCGGTTAGCACCATCGTGGATGAAATGGGCCCCATCAAGGGCGTTATCCATTCGGTGGGCGTGCTGGACGATGCCTTGTTTCTTGAACAGACCCCGGAAAAATTTGCGCGCGTGTTGTCACCCAAAGTGCAGGGACTTCTTAACCTGCATCGGCTGACACTGGACTTTGATCTGGACCAGTTTGTGGTTTATTCCTCGGCTACCAATGTCATTGGTACGCCAGGACAGGGCAACCATTCTGCAGCCAACCGCTTTCTCGATGAGTGGATCCAATATCGCCGGCGCCAGGGGCTGGTCGGACAATCTATCGTGTGGGGGCCCTGGAGTGGAGTGGGCGAAATTGCCGATGACGATATGGCCTCGAAGTACGCTACTGCCGGGCTAGCCGATATTCCGCCGGACCAGGGCGTTCTGGTGATGGATCAGATCTTCGGAGTTCGTGGAGAAGGGGTGCCCGGTCAATGGGTGGTACTGCCAATTGCAGACACGCAACAGTTTTTGCATGCGTTTGATGCGTCCCGGCGTAACCGTTTTTACCACCAGCTTCATCGCGAAGCGGCCTCGGACCGGCAAAGTCGACAGGCACTGGGTGAGGCCGAGCAAAATCGCGGCCAGCTGATGGCGGAGCTCAGGGGGCTAAAGCCCGCGTTACGTTTCCAGACGCTGGTGGGAAATATAGGCACGATTCTGTCCGGTATCGCCAATTTGCAATCGGAGCAGGGGCCGGATATCCACACGGGCTTTTTCGATATGGGCATCGATTCGCTCATGGCGGTGGAGCTGAAAAATCGCCTCGAATTCGAACTGGATGTGACGCTGCCTTCCACGCTGATATTCAAATATCCCAATATCGCCGAACTGACCAGCTACATATTAGAAATCTGGTTGACGGAAGACACCGCGGAGACGATCGCTGATGCATCGGAAACCAATGGCCACGGCGTGTCCGAACCATTGACGGCAGCGGAGCTGGATGATCTGGATGAAGACGAGCTTGCGGCCATGTTAGCGCACTCGTTGGGGAGCGATGATGACTGAAAAAGCTTCCTCAAATCATAAGGAACTGCTCAAGAGAGCGCTCCTTGAAATCAACAAACTGAAATCCGAACTTCAGAAGTTCAAGGCAGAGCCCATTGCCGTGGTGGGTATGGACTGTCGTTATCCAGGGGGTGTGGAAGACGCCAGCACATTCTGGTCCTTGTTGCAGGAGGGCCGTGACGGTTATCAGCCATACGCCGAAGACCGTTGGCAGTTTGCCGGCTTTTACGACGAGCGCCCGGAGGCGCCGGGTAAAATGTTCACGGCCCACGGACATTTTGTGGATCGGGTACGGGAGTTTGACGCTGCGTTTTTTGGGATTTCGGCACGGGAGGCGTGCAGCCTTGATCCACAGCACCGGCTGTTGCTGGAGACCACATGGCGCGCATTGGAATCGGCCGGCTCCACTGGTCAGTGCCTTAAAGGGGCATCCGTGGGGATATATGTGGGATTGATGAGTAACGATTACGGCAATCGTTTGTCGCAGCCGGAATTCATCGATCATTTCACCGGTAGCGGCAACGCCTTTTCCACCGCATCCGGTCGCTTGGCCCATTATCTGGGAACGCACGGTCCCTGTATGACGCTGGACACGGCCTGTTCGTCGTCGCTTGTGGCGTTACATCTTGCCTGCCCGAGCCTTCGCAATGGGGAAAGCGACATGGCGATCGCGGGGGGCGTCCATTTAATTCTTGATCCCCGTTCCACCATTGTCGAATGCAAGTCGGGTATGTTGTCGAAGGACGGGCGCTGTAAAACCTTCGATGCGGAGGCAGACGGTTTCGGGCGTGGTGAAGGTTGTGGCGTGGTCGTGTTGAAGCGTCTTTCTGATGTCCGTGAGAACAATGATCGCATCCTCTCGATTGTGCAGGGATCAGCAGTGAACCATGACGGTCGCAGCAGCGGTCTCACTGTTCCCAATGAGCGGGCGCAGGTAATGCTGCTGGCAAAAGCGATTAAAAACGCGGGAATCAGGGCTGCGGATGTAGGCTACATCGAGGCGCACGGTACCGGTACCGTGCTAGGTGACCCCAT
>Ga0079223_10001007_pt1 | contig 16020 bp, 16 predicted proteins | sample Stecom2011_FD_75072 | JGI IMG/M metagenome (GOLD analysis project Ga0079223, IMG submission 75072) | Agricultural soil microbial communities from Utah to study Nitrogen management - Steer compost 2011 | ecosystem: Environmental > Terrestrial > Soil > Agricultural land | place: USA: Utah... | reverse complement strand
TTGCTGATCCTCTGTAATCTTTTTGTATGTTGCAGGCGTGATACCTGTTTTGACATCGGTGTTTACATATTTGTTCATTATGCTCTCAGCTCTTGAAGAGAGACTGTTTGATGCATTGATTTCGAATTCAGGGATGCTGGATGCATAGCGATCAAAATAGTTTACTGAAGCATAATCTGAAATACAGATTTTCTTGCCATAGAAGGTTACGCTGTCTAATTTCTCCTTTATTTTAGAGAAATGTGTTTTGTTATCTTGAAGAACTGTCTTTAGCGCGTTTACAGCTGCAGCATTCATATCCTTCGCTGAATTTGAATAGTCGCTTTCCATTGAGGACTTTATCTCACTCTCAGACAGTGCATCTACTTTGTTGCTCCATGTGGTTCTCGCCGAGTCCAGATCGTCAACTTTTTCCAACACAACATCTAATGCGTCAATTGCATCGGTCAATTTTGTCTCGATGCCACTAATCTGTGAATACCAGCCATAAAGAAGTTCGGATGCTTCCTTACCTTTCGCAGTGGCAGAACTCTTCCAAGTAGATGACGCGTTTTTAGCACCGTTTACAATTGTTACGAGTTGAGCCGCTATAGTAGCATATGCCTCGTTTTCCTTTGCAAGCGACTCTCTTTCATCCTCTGTTAGCTTGTCATAGTAATCATCCATTAAAAGGAGATATGTATACATTTCAGAGAACGTTCCCATATTGGCCTTAACATCAACTATGTATTGAGCCTGGGATTGAAACGTGCCTCCAGGACCAAATCCGAAGTAATCTTCTACAGATTTGACATATTCTGTCTTTTTGGCAATATAATTACCGTTTTCATCAACTTCAAATTCTACATCTTGCTTTAGTTTGTTTTTTAACAGGTTATAGGCCTGCATGTTTTTGTTGTCACCGCTTAAGTTCTTGATTTCATCCTTAACAGAATTTTTGAGGTCACTGTTTTCAGCAAGAGATCTCACCTTGTACGTAGGGGACTCTACTGCAATGATGTATTCAGCCATCTCCTTAGTAAGGGTTCTTGCTTTTGCAAGATCGTTGTTTAATGCAGTTAGATAATCACCTTTATACTTCGAACCATCAACCTGACTGTTAAATGAATTTATGGCGCTATATGCCGTCTCGCATGCATCCTGAACTGTATCAAGCTTTTTCTCATAATCAACCTTTGCCTCTAATGCTTTTGTCTGCTTTGAGGTTTCGCCTATACAGCCAAGTTTAGTAAGAAGCCCCGAACCCATACTTACCGGACCGCGATATTTCATATACTCGATGATTTGGCGTTCTAGTACAGTTGGATTAGCAAGTGCAGAATTAGAAACTTCAACCAAATTGAAACTTTCTACTTGCGTATCCACAATATTATCGAAAGTTACATCATCAGTTGAGAAAAGGCTTCCGATACTGTTAATAAAACTCCGAGTGTACGAGTCGCTTCCCTGTAAAATTCCTTCATTATTAATTGTATTCGAGAAATACCGTGCTACGTTTGCTTCCAGGTCTTCGGTCGTTTCCGACATTGCAAACAATCCATATACATCTTTAAGTATTTGATCATACTCCGACAGAGCTGCATTCATTGTAAGATCTCCAGCGCCTGTAACAGACGTTCGAGCTGCAGATATTCTTGCACCATCCACAATCAATCCAGCACAGGTAAACATGGGAAGCATGATTAACACAAGAAAGATCGATATTGCACCTTTTGTTTTTCTAAAAAACTTATCCATATCATCACCATGACAATCCTATTTTGGCACAAACATCAGAAAACTTTTGTTTGTAGATTGTAATCTTTTCATTTATCGTTTGACCGCTTGAACCAATTTTCAAGTTGTCCATCATGTACTCAGTTAGGTCGAACACCATATCTGTGTTTCGAATAAATTCAGCTGGATCTCCTACTACCGCTGTTGCGGTAACATCTATACTGATGTTATCGGCAAGACCCAATGCCTGAAACAATTGGGGGGCAGATATGTACTTTACAACTCTCACCTGAACTTGTTGGCTAAGAATGTTGTTTGATGTTGTAATTGTGCAATCCACATTTGAGGAGGCGAGAAAGGAGTTGTCTGCAACTAGTCTTTCTAAATTTGTTTCAAGTGTGCTGATCTCACTTGAGTCTAAAAAACCGCTACCCCAGTATCTGTAAGGGTCATGCTCACTCATGAGAGCATTGATTACACTAATTGCCGGCGCTGAATTATCGGGCCAGTTGAAGTCTGCCTTTGAAGTAACTCCGGCGCCCTGATATAAGTTTTCATATCCAGGAATACCAGCCTCCCTGCTTGCAGCTACAGCAATTCTCTGTGCATCATTGTAGATCGTCACACTCTGCATAACATAACTTCCCATGTAAATAAGGAAGCCCATTACGAACAAAACAAGCGGAAAAATCAAGGTCATTTCAATTACCGAGGAGGCGCCTGTATCATCTTTTTTAAATTTATTAAAAATGGCTTTCATTTTTCCACTCCTTTAATGTCTGCATAGATAACGGGAGATACCCCACACCGTTTTTAGGCGGTGTGAGGTTTCTCTTCGTTGTCTTAAATGCCAAGGGAATCTTTGATCTGCTGGAACAGACCGTTCACGATCTCTGTGAGCTGTGTTCTGAAGATCGCAACGAGCGCAATAACAACAATAATGACCAAGATGATCGCAATGATGTTGGCTTCGCCACTTTCTTCCTTCAGAAAATTGTTCACCTGATTCTTCATGCGAAAAAAACCATTCAACAACCGCTTTTTCAATGTCGTTTCCTCCTTACCTTAGAATTTCAATATATCCATCGGCTTTCGCCTAAGAATATCAGAACATATTGGTGAAAATCGGGACAATAACCATAAGGAGAATGCCCACAAACATAATCATCAATGGGATCATTAGCTTAGAACCAGCGGTTTCACCTTTCCGCTTGGCTCTGTGCTTCTTTTCTTCCCAGCTTTCTTCATTCATATATCGAAGGTTCATAGCAAGCTCGCTGCCACCCTTTTGAATATTCTGAGAAAGAATTGAAGCAAATTTTCTGATTTCCTTTACTGCGCAGCGCTGAGCGAAGTTATAAAAAGCATCTAGCTCGGAAATACCATTGTTCATTTCCTCACTTGTGGCCTGCATCTCTTTGTAGAGTGCTCTGTCAGAAGTGTAGGCAACCTTTGTCCATGCTTCACGAATAACCAATCCAGCATTTACAAGCAATGTGAGCTTGGATAAAACCTCAGGGTAATCAGAAAGAATCTCATCTCTCTTTTTCTCGACTGCATTGCTAACATCCATATCAAGTGAAACGATAATCGCTGCAGTTGCCGCTAATGCAAGAACAGCATAGAGAATATCATTTGTGATAGCACCGATGAAGAGGCCAAGAGGAGCAATTGTCAGGAAATATGTAATCTGACCACCTACGATGCAGTAGTGATAATACTCTGCGTACTTTTCTCCATAGACCTCTGCGATCTTTTTCTCTTTCTTTCTTCCGCCTTCAGTCTTGAGATTCACCTTAAACATATCCATAAAGCCAAAACCAACAAAGAATAATTCCGGCATCATGAATTTCTTTGAATCAATTGAAACCAGGATGTTATCAAAACTGTTCCTATATTTCATGTAAAGGATTGCCCAAAGAACAACCATCACTGTGCCTATTCCAGATAACACATAAGCTAACATATAGTTCATTTAGACAACCTCCTTTACACTTTGATATCTGTAATTTTCTTGCCAATTTTATAAGCAATCACAAACATAATGATGGCGATGATTTTAACAATTACATTCAGTGGGGTGTTTGCTGTAATAGAAGCTTCGCCGAGCATACCCATCATGGATATAACAATGAACGGCATAATGCACATTACGTTGATTTCGTTTTTGCTGGCGGCAATTGTTGTTTGGATTTCCATCTCGATTTCGATTTTATCGTTGATGATATCTCTACTTTCGGAAACAATCTTCTTTAGATTGCCTCCCAGTCTATTACATACAGCAAAAGTTTCTGCGAAACTGTTTATGTCATCAATTCCGCATCGAGCTGACATATCGCGTAACAAGTCCTCGATTATGTAGTTGTTATGCAGACCATTTACAACGATAGAGAGTTCCTTTACCATCGGAGCTTTCTCTCCATACGACATTTTCAGATCATTAAGTGCATCTGCAAATGCATCCGGGGTATTCTTACCAGAGGAGAAAGAGTTGCTAAGCGAATCTAAAACATCACGGAACTGCATAAGTATTGCTTTCTTTCTTTTTCCTTGCAGATAATCCCTGTAAACAGGAATTGCAAAAAAACCCACAATCGCTCCGATGATTAAGCTGGCAACGAAGACACCGAACATAATGTGTGCTGCCGCAAAACCAGCGACCAAACCTATTACAAAACCAGTAGCTTTTTCAACAAGCGATAAATTGTATATGTTATAGTCTTCACCTACACCGGTCATGCCTACGAGAGAAACATATTTTTCTTTTTTCTTACTCATTACATTCACCTTAAATTGTTTCCTTAATACCGGCTAAACGCAATTTATAATCATTTTTCATCGGATTATCTGTGCGCTTCAGTCTTCCGGAAACCCTTTCCATCGTACTGTTTTCATCTTCCTCGAAAACATATAGCGGATTAAGAACAATCTCTCCGTTTTCATACTCCAGAACTTCTGTAATCTCCATCGTTCTTCTTGACTTATCACGGAGACGTGAAAGATGAATAATTATATCTACAGCAGATGCAATTTGTTGCTTAATAGCCTCAAGAGGAAGGCCGGCAGCGCCTTGCAATACCATTGTTTCAAGACGACTCAACATATCGGATGTGGAGTTGGCGTGACCAGTTGAAAGTGAACCATCGTGACCAGTATTCATCGCTTGAAGCATATCAAGTGCTTCACCGCCACGAACCTCACCAACAATTATACGTTCTGGTCTCATACGAAGTGAGGATTTAATCAAATCTCGTATGGTGATTTGACCGGCACCCGAGGAGTTGGCGTTTCTTGTTTCGAGACTCACAAGATTGTCTATACTTGTAATCTGCAACTCAGCCGAGTCCTCAATGGTAATTACACGCTCATCCTTTGGAATATAGTTAGAAAGTGCATTAAGAAAGGTCGTTTTACCAGAACCAGTACCACCGCATACAAAGATGTTATATTTTGCTCTCACAAGCAATTCTAACTTCTCTGCTATTTCACGAGTAATCGAGCCGTACTCGATTAACTTCTCAATAGTCATCGGGATTTTTGAAAACTTTCTAACCGTCATTGTGGGTCCACACAATGCAATAGGAGGCAACACAACATTAACACGAGAACCATCAGGCAACCTTGTATCTACAATAGGATTCGCTTGGTTAACTTCTCGTCCCGCCATACCAACAATTCGTTGAATGACATCTTCCAATTTTCTTTGGCTCTCAAAAGTTTTATCCAGTTTGAATAAACGACCATTTTGTTCAATAAAAATATTATCTGGGCCGTTGATCATAACCTCGGTTATGGAGTCATCGGTCATAATAGTATCCAACAAGCCTAAACCACGGATAGAGCTGTAAACTTGCTGAACAATCGATACTCTTTTTTCAATTGGACAATATATGCCCTGGAGATGTTGTTCAGTTATAGACTCTATTCGTTCTTCTAACTCTTCGTTATTGAGTTGCGTGAGGGGAAGATTGTCGGTGACATACTTCCTTATGTCAGCAACCATTTGCATTTCCTGAGCAGCATCCATTCTGAGCACCTCCCGTCGTTAGTTTATCTTATCGTACATACTCATGTTAGCGAGTTGAGTAACAACCTGCTCTGTTGTAGCGTGCTCATATCGAGGAGCACCACCAATATTGTTGATGTCAATTCCTTCAATTGCTTTGCCCGTTTTGTTGCTAAATTTATTATAAACAAGCACTAGCTTATTCATCAAGGAATCGTCCTTGTTCTGTTCAAGTGCCGCTAAAGCGTTGTAAGCACGGAATATCTTCATGTTGGAGATATCAGATCCGTCACCCACCATTACGATATTTCCCATGGTTCGAAATACATCCAAAGTATCCTTGGACAAAGAGAAGTCCATATCCACTACAATGTAATCATATATTCCCGTCAATCTAAGTTCGGAAATAAGTCTGCTTATTTCTTCTTTGCCAAGCTCCATCATATCCAAGGCGAATTTCGCCTGAGAGTAGAAATAAACCCCAGTATGGTCCTCTTTGACACAACTTTCGAGTTTCATGGCCAGGTTTGCTTTTCTACTCTTCAATGAGAAAATAATATCACTCATATCGAACTGGCCTTCGCCAGCAAAGAACACATCCGCCGAACCATATTTTTCGAGATTAAGATATAAGGCTTTTTTCCCTTGCTTTGCCATTCTAATTGCAAACGCTACTGCAAGAGAGGATGTTCCAACACCACCACACGGAGACGCAAAAGCTACAACCCTTGCGTGATCATCTCCCAATTTGAGACCTGCAGCACGTCCAGAATTCTCGGAGTAAATGCTCAAAATCTGCTTATATATTAAGTCCGCTTTCTGGAATTTGCAGATAGCTCTTTGATCATTGATGCTATCAACATCAATAGCATCAACAAAATAGGCAAAACCACAACGCTTTGGCAATGTCTCAACATTGATATCGAAACTATCACTTGCAATCAACACATCGATGTGCGATGCATCAAGAGTTGCCAACGCCATTTCTTTATCCGTGAAAGAGTAAATTTCGAACTTATCTGCATACTTTGTGTTGAAAGCAGTCACAATTCTATTTAAGTAGCTTTGGTCCTTTTCCAAAATTGCAAGTTTTATTCTCATAATGCTTACACCCTTCTTTACTTATGCTGATATTAGTTCAGTCAGCTTGCTCTTAATAATTTGAATTTGAGGATATACAATTTCATCTTCTTTGAAGATCATATAGTTAGTTAACGCTGTTATTGCCATATAAACATACGGAAGAATTTCTTTTGCTTCGCAATTAAGCATCTTAGCAATTCGTTCTGCATATTGCTCATATCTTCTGGACAATCTATCTAATACAGGCCTAATACTATCCTTGTAACGTTTGCTGGCACACACCGAAGCTAAAAAGCGCATTGTAGGTGCCATTTCATCTGCTCGTGACTGCAACCGGTCATCATAAGATCCGGATTCGATAAGTCTTTTAATGCTGGTAACAATAGCACATTTTCAAGGCGCAAGGCGGCTTCTTCAGCACAAAGAATAACTGCTTCATCCTTGCTTGAAAAATAATAATACAACCCAGCGTTTTGCAATTTTAATGCACTACTCAAACTCCGTGTTGATGTTTCCGAAAGACCTTTTTCAATGAAATGGTCAAGACAAACATTTATAACTTCCTTTTTACGATCAGGTTCCATATTCTTCACCCTTTTTCTTCTTAACCAACTTCTTTGTCCCTCGTCATCCATTATCAAGCGCTCGCTCGGATTAGGCTCAAAAAATATGGTTGAGCCTACTTTGCGTAGAACTACAAGTTCTTAACTTCTAATATGTTTACATATTTCAACTTATTATACCATGACACGCCCCAAAAGTCAATGATTTTGGCTGTGCTTTTACAAGAAAACGGTCGAAATTGTTATAATAATTGCTCTGATCTTATAACAGTACAAGCAATTCTATTAAATAAACCATTATAAGTGGTCAAAATGGATGGTCAAGAGAAATAGCTTTACCACACTCAAAATTGAGACTGCTTTGTTCTAATACCTTATCATATAAGATGTGGAAAAAATCAACACTTTGTAAAACAAACAAAAAAGGAGAATACTATGTCAAAACGTGGTGATAACATTCATAAAAGAAAAGACGGACGTTGGGAAGGCCGATTCAAAAAGGGACATAAACCAGACGGCACTATTATTTATGGATCTCTGTATGGAAAGACATACAGAGAAGTGAAGTCTAAGTTATCAGAACTTCCAAAGATTGAACAGAATCTTCGATTACCTCAAAATCACGAAAGAACCTTTGGAGAAGTAATATCCCTATGGATGGAGCATAATCGTATTCGTTTGAAAGGCGGAACCATTAACAAATACCAAAATTTAATTGACACACATATTATGCCTGAGTTGGGTCGAGTTAAACTGTCAGAATTAGACTCTACAATGATAAATGCATTCCTGACAAAGAAAATGACTTCAGGAAGAGTAGATCATAAAGGCGGCCTTTCGGCATCATATGTAAGGAGCATCATGTTAGTAATCAGCTCGTCGATAAAGTATGCAGTTGAAGAACAAATGTGTTTGCCAATAAAGACTCCGATTTGTAAGCCATCGACCACAAAAAAAGACCTTCCAGTTCTAAGTAGAGACGAACAGAAACACTTAGAACAATATCTTCTTTCAGACTTAGACAATACAAAAGCTGGTATTCTTATTTCACTTCACACAGGATTAAGAATTGGTGAAATATGTGCGCTCACTTGGGATGATGTTGATTTGCAAAACCATATTATCAAAGTGCGCCACACCGTAGCAAGAGTAAAGAATAGCGATGCCCGTCTTGGCAGTTCAAGCTGTTTGATTTTAGACACACCAAAAACGGCTGCGTCCACAAGGGATATACCAATTTCATCGGCATTGCTTCCTATTCTCACCAGCATAAATAATCAGGCATCATCAAAGTTTGTGGTTTCAAATTCGGAAACATTTTTGAGTCCAAGAACTTTTGAGTACCGCTACCATCGCTTGTTAGAAGAAAGCGGCATCGCTTCTATTAACTACCACGCGCTGAGACATACTTTTGCAACACGATGTATTGAGGCTGGTGTCGATGTGAAATCACTCAGCGAAATGCTTGGACATGCAAATGTAGGTGTTACGCTTAATACCTATGTTCACTCATCAATGGAATTAAAAAGGACACAATTAGAAAAGCTAATCAATTTTTCTGCTTGATAAAAAAACTTATTGTGGTCAAAACGAAGGGTCAAAGATCATAAATGATCGCAATACATCAAGGATTATGATTGATAACTCGTAGAACTTGTAGTTCTACGCAAGAATTACACCTATTGCTCTGTTTGAGAAATAGGTGTTTTATTTTTTGCTAACCATGATAACTTGCTTTTTCATTCGTTTTGCATATTGAATTGCATCATATGCACCGCCGTAATCACGTTGTATGTAACCAATTACAAAATCACATTCATCTACCATCCAACGATTTCGTTTCTTTATTGCCGCTTTTGGATGAACAAGCTCACTTTCTTCGCATATCATTACATCGTCATAGCGATAATTGTAGTATTCTTTGTTCGTATTCAACTCGTTTGAAAAATAAGGTTTTATCAAGATAATGGATATATGATTGTGCTTTAACTTCGCTTTTCTTACTGTGTTTGTAAATTGTTCATCAAACTGTCCCATACCACCTGTATAGAAAACATCAACTCCATTTTCAGTAATCAATTTTTCAATAACTTCGTCCAACTCCAACTCAATATTTGTAAATAAAAATCTATGTCCAAAACCACAACAAATAACACTCATGCATCTACCTTCTTACGCCATAGCATATAATCATTCTACCATAGTCGTTTAATAAAATCAACCATAGCGTATATAATATCTACTATAAAAGGAGGTGGCAATATGAACAAGCCTAACACAGTATTGGTCGAAATGGGCAAGAGAATAACAGAACGCAGAAAGCTTCAGGGATTATCTCAGGAGGAACTTGCCGAAAAAGCAGATTTAACCCCGCAAACCATTTCTACTGCAGAACGCGGAATAAAAGCAATTCGCCCCGAAAACCTCTTAAATCTTAGTAAAGCATTAGGCGTGAGTGCAGACTATCTTTTAACCGGAGAAATAATCGATAAAGATATTTGTTTAATTGCCAACAGTCTAAATGACAAAACTCCGGAACAAATACGACTTATTGAACAGATCATCAACAACTGCTCAGAATTATGTCATAAATAGCAAGCAGGGTTCGTTTTTCGACACGAGCCCTGCTTTTTTAGTTGCCACAAAAGTATTCTATTATTTTCTTTAACGGTTTGTCATAAACAATTCGTACTATTCCAAAAATAAGCATCGTAGCAAATACTGTTAAAAGCAGGATTGAACCGCCGTTAAAGACTTTCAAAACTTGGATAATATCTTCGTTTGGTACAATAATACCATTCATCCATAACACTATACTGACAAAAGATATTCCTACGGCTAACAAACTGATTCCTCTTACTAAAGCGTTTGAATACCATAGCCAAAATGTTTTTGGTCTTAAACTCATTGATAAAACATACGGAATGATTATTCCGCCCAGTCCAATCAAAATAATACCTGTATTCCCTACTCCAAAGACATCACACATAATGTTTGGTATTGGAAACAGATTAATATCAACAACTTTTGCTCCTACTATCAAGGCTAATAAAGAGTGCCCCGCTTCATGTAATGTTGGATAAAGTAATATTGCGGTAAACAATCCTATCGAAAATAATCCTACCACCTGTTTTGCTTTCATAACAATTCCTTTCCTTTTCATTTGTTTATAGTTTTGCCAATATTCAAAAAATTAGCACCGCCCAAAATGGGCGGTGCCGCTTCAATATTGTGGTACTCCGTAACCGAGCACCTCATAATGACCGACAGTGTATTGATTTACTCTACAACTGTCACCGGAGTTGCCCTCGACGGTATAGACAATTCCGTTTTCAACTTTCTGAACGATACCTACATGATCGGATAGTCCGTCCTGCGGGCCTGACGAGCCTTTATTATCCCAGTCAAAGAAGATAATCATACCGGGAATCGGCTCGGCAGAGCCGTCCATCCATTGACCTCTGTCCTTGAACCATTGCACACCGTTCACACAGCCTGCAAACTTCGGGATAACGCCGGTGTCAATATATCCGCACTCATTCGCACACCAAGATACGAAGCAGGCGCACCATTCCACACGAGAGTTGAAACCGTACCAACTCCAATACGGCTGACCTCCGGTATTTCCGACTTGCGAAATTGCTACCGACACTATATCCTCGCCGCCGGCATAATAGCTGTAAAGAACACCGCTCCACATTTTCTTGTTTTCGTCAGAAAGAAGTTCTCTGAGTTGTTCCTTTTGTTCGTCGGTAAAGCCGTACTGCTGTGCCATTTCATCGGCAGATTTATGCGTTACCCGAATATACAGATAGGTTCTTGTGACACTCTCCGTTGTCTCGACAATATTCCCGTTGCCGTCATCTGTTTCTGTCACCACATTTTCGGTCTTGGTCGCAGTATTAAAGGAGATTTCGTTCATAGCCCAAAAGACATCCTTTAATATCTGCCGTTTGCCCTCGTCAATGGACGCAACTTCTTGAGGATTATTCGGGTCTCCTGCGGTTTTTACGGCATAGACAGAAAGCACCTCCGGCCATACGGCACGACTTCCCGACATTTCAAGCACATCATACGCAACCGTGCCTTTTGTCTCATTTATCTTAGCTTCATATTCAGTGTTAATATCCGAGATAACGGTCTGCATGGTTATACCGCTTCCCGTATCTTCACCGCTGAAAAAGATTCCGAAGCAGGAGCCGACAATCAAAGCAATAAGACAAATCACGATGATAATAACAACGGCTACCCAACCGCCTGCGGCAATAGCCGCAATCAACGCTTTTACTCCCGCTATAGCCGCTTTAACGGCGGCTGCTATGGCTTTTGCCGTAACAACCGCCGCCTTATACGTTGCCTGTGCCGCTTGCCTTGCAGCCTGTGCCGCCATTTTTGCGGCTTTGGCACTTGCTTCGGCGGTTTTCTTTGCCGCCATTGCTGTTTTTTCTGCGGTTTTAACCGTAGTTCTTGCCGTTTGCTGTGCCGTCTTTACGGTACGCTGACCGGTCTTGATGCTCTTTTGAAGCGTTTTTGCCGTAGATTTTCCCGTAGACTTTGCGGTTTGCTTTATGGCGTCCGTTTCCTTACGAGTGCGGCGCATTTCTTTGTATAGCCGCTTGCCACCGTCATAGGTCTTTTGGACGGTTTTCTTCGCTGCTTTCCCGGTATCCTCTATGGCAGATTCAGCCATATACTTGACTTTATCCTCGGCATATTCATCAGGAGTTATCTGCCCGTCATCGGATAGGTTCTGTACCTGATCCTTTGTGCGAACGGTTGCGTTCTTCGTTACTTTGGCAAGCCCCGCCGCACGGTTAAGCGTTTTGATGTCCTTTTTGCTTTCTTTCGTTTTGATGTCTTTCATCAGGACACCCCCGCTTATCTTACGTTGTCTTTGACCGGAGTAGGAGTATCCTTTTCAGTGGTCTTTCCGTTAAAGAAATCAAGATCGGCTTTGACAGAATCCTTGATACGGTTATATCTTAACTTGTCGGCAAGGTTAAGCGACTTATTTTCAAGAGCCGAAAATCCGTTGCTCATTTTTGCAAAAAGGGTTTGAAGTCTTGAAAGCACTCCTTTGTCATGCTTTACAAACTCCTGTTCCTTTGCGCCTTTTCCAAAGAATAACCGCCCGGCGTTTATCAAATGCTTCTTTGCGCCGCCGAGTTCCATTCGTGCGTTCTGAACATTTTGAACGCTCTCATTCATAGAAACGGCAAAGCTGTGAAAGACCTTGCCGAGCTTATCCAGCGTTTCGGGAATCTTCATTGCGTTGATGGCGTTTTTAAAGGCTTCTTTGCCTTTTTCCTTAAACACCTTAACGGCATTTGCCGCCGATGCAATCAGATTGTTTTTCGCTTTGCTGACCGTCTCAATTCCTTGACGGATTTTGCTGTCTGCCGTATGAATCAGATTTTCGCATTTCGCCTTAACCGAGCTGTTATGAATCATATTGACTTCTTTTCGCATTTCCTGCATTTCTGCAAGCATTGCAGACAGGGTATGCTCCATATCTCCGATATACGAAACAAGGGCGGAAACCTCGCCCTTTTCTTTGTGCATACCGTTTTCTTCAAGCGTTTCCAGCAGTTCGATTATTTGCGGATTGTTTCTTAACTCATCCATTTATTTTCCTCCTCTCATCGTTCTCCGAATTTTGTGGTCATGAGCGCATATAACTTTGTATTCTTCGGGAATTTGTTGACGAACGGCACGAGTGCCGAGCCGACTTTCATAAGCCCGCGTCCTGCTTCTACATTGGTGATATACGAAAGCTGTGTATCTGATATATTCAAGAGTTCCGCAAGTTTAATTCTGTCTGTTGACGCCTGATTGAGCATGATAACGAACTCCGAGTTTGCAAGCATTGTTCTTGCGGTATGGCTCTGCAAAAGGTCATCCACATTCTGCGTAATGCCGGTACAGAACGCACCGTACTTTCTGACACGTTTCCAAAGGGTAAACAGGAAGTTTGCCGAATACTCATGCTGGAACAAAAGATAGATTTCGTCGATTATGATAAAGGTGTTTTTACCCTTGGCACGGTTAGCGGTAATGCGGTTTAATATACTGTCAAGAACAACGAGCATACCGATGGGCAAAAGCTGTTTGCCGAGATCGAGAATGTCATAGCAGATAAGGCGATTATTGACATCTACATTTGTTTCCTTTGCAAATGTGTTAAGCGAACCGTCGGTAAAAAGCTCAATGGCAAGGGCGATTTCCTGTGCTTCGGGTTCACTTTGTTTGAGAAGGTCTGCACGGAAATCTTTTAATGTCGGCACCTTGCCCTTGTATCCACGCCTTCGATAATTGCGGTAAACATTCTTTGCACAGCGGTCAATGAGCGACTTTTCCTGTGCTCCGAGACTGCGGCTGCCGATAAGCTGCTCGCAAAGGGATAAAATGAACTCAGATTTTAAGATAAGCGGATCTTCGCCGTCACCGTAGTCGCTGTTCATATCCATTGCATTGATGTGATTCTTACTTGTAGCGGAAATGTCGATAATCGCACCGCCCATAGCTTTGACAAGGGGTGCATACTCTCGCTCAGGGTCTATGATAATAATGTCCGAATCACCCGCAAGCATAAGGTTGGCAATCTCACATTTGCCGGTAAAGGATTTACCCGAACCGGACACACCCAAGATAAACGAATTGCCGTTCAAAAGACATTTTCGGTTAGCAATAATCATATTGTTGCTGATGGCATTTTGCCCGTAATAGATGCCGTGTTCGTGAGCTACCTCCTGAACCTTGAACGGCATAAACACTGCAAGGCTTTCGGTTGTCAGAGTTCTTGTTGCCTGTATCTTTTTACAACCGATTGGAAGCACGGTATTAAGCCCGTCGGTCTGCTGAAATTTCAAAACGGCAAGCTGGCACAGGTGCCGTCTTGCCGTCGAAAGTATGGTTTCTGTATCCGCATCAAGCTGTTCTTTGCTGTCTGCCATATGAGCTATTGTAACGGTAGCGCACATCATACGCTGATCGCGTGTGGTTAGGTCATTCAAAAACTCCTTGCTTTCTTTACGCTGAAGTTCCATATCATACGGAACAACCGCCGAGAAATTGTTGTTTTGATTCTGCTTTCTCTGCCAGTTGGTTATATTCGTCTCCACGCCGAGCAGACGGTTCTCAACTTCACGCACCGCCTCATCCATCGGGATGGGGACAATATCAATGGACAACATCATATTGCGATTGAGTTCCGTAAGCTCTGATACCATACTGTCTTTGATATACGATGCGTAGTCCTTTAAGAAAAGCACACGCACATATTTTTCGCCAAGCTTCACATAATCGTCGGCTCTCTCCATAGAATCGGGACAGATATAGTCCTTGAAATCGTGTCCCTTTTTCATCATGTCCGAGAGTTCAAAATGAAAGCTTTCTTCCTCTCCGGCACGGTAAAAGTCGTGAAGCAGCCGGTGTTTTTCAGTAGCGTCCAATTCCTCACATTTAGAGCCGAGAGCAGAAAAGTGAGCGCGAAGGTCTGACGCAATTCGGGCAAAGTAGGTTCTTGCTTCCTCAATATCCTTTTTGACAACCGAAACGGTCAAATATTTTTCTTGAATAATTCCGTTTGCATTGCTCGCCTTATCCAGCAAGATGTTGTTGTATTCCTCACGGTAGCAATCGAGTTCGTCACCGGTTTTCGGAATAAGAATTTCCTTTTCAAAATTCACCTTATTGATACGGCGATTGTTGATGGTAAGCTTTGTAGTCGCCCCGCTGTCAAGACTGTTGAGCAGTTCGGAATACGCTAAAAACATCGTTTCTTTATCTTCCTTGCCGGCAACAAGATAGTTGATGTCGGTAAATCGAAAGGTTTTTGCAAACTTATTTCCGACTTTGAAAATACCGTCCTCCCAAATGGCTGTAATGGGAATATAATCGTGAACCGACTTCGGGACGGTATATTTCTCTTTATCCTGTTTAAGCATATTTTTAAGCGATTTCATCATATCGTTTTCTTTTCCTCCTTCTTAGATTTTTCCATAGCTGCGGAATAGAGCGTGTCGCATTCAAATTTCACCTTTATAGGTTCAATAAATTTTGACTTTAGCCACGCCCATGCAAACTGTTCGGCGGTCATACCGTTATAGGTTACAAAGCCGCAGGCGATAAACGGAGCCGCACCGAGCATACACATCCACGACAGCGTTTCCACACCGAAAAACGGCTTGAGTACAAAGTACAAAAGTACAGCCATGCCGCAACCGATAACAGCAAAAATGAACTGCCGCATAGACAGTCCAAAAAACATAGACTCCGTGTAATTTCGTATTTCACGGTTGATTTTTATTTCCAAACAAATTCCTCCTTTACAGCCCCATCATTTCACGCACAATGCGGTCTGCCATTTTAACGCTGCCGACGAGAACAAGCATATTGAATATCAGCTCACCCACATAACTCCACACCTGCGTAACCGCTGCTGCGGAAGTATCTACTGTCGGCGGACTTGAAGCGAATACCGAAAAGATTACACAGGCAAGCACAATAATTGCACCTTCAAGAAGCACAGCGCAGTAGCTTTTTAAGAATGTCTTGCCCACATTCTCGGTTGGCTGTCCCGCAAATGTGGAAAGCGGAACAGGGGCGATTGCCGAGTACATATAGATTTTGAAGAATCGCCCGTAAACGCTC
>Ga0079223_10001006_pt1 | contig 16021 bp, 12 predicted proteins | sample Stecom2011_FD_75072 | JGI IMG/M metagenome (GOLD analysis project Ga0079223, IMG submission 75072) | Agricultural soil microbial communities from Utah to study Nitrogen management - Steer compost 2011 | ecosystem: Environmental > Terrestrial > Soil > Agricultural land | place: USA: Utah... | reverse complement strand
TCCGACAGATAATGACTTGAGCTAACACAGCGCCAATAATTGCCATGCCAATCATATCGGTCGTACCGTCCGGAATAACAAGCGTGAACGCTCCAATTGCAATTAACCCTCGCTGCCAGAAATTGAGATTTCTGATGAACCAGCCAACGGTTACTGCTGCGAATGCAACGATCCCGAGAGCCGAAGTTACAAACGTAATCACAATGGATGTCAGGTCACCTTCTAACAATAATCCTGGTCTATAGATAAAGAGGAACGGGATCATGAACGCAGGTAGAGAGAACAAAAAAGCCGCCACCCCTGTCTTCATCGGTTTACTTCCAGCTATCCCGGCTGCCGTATACGCTGCAAGCGAAACGGGAGGCGTGATTGGAGCGAACGACGCAAAGTAGAAGACAAACAGGTGGGCCGCCAGCATACCGACTCCCAGCTCGAGCAACGCCGGAACAGAAAGAACCGAAAACACTATGTAAGCAGGAGTGGGAGGCAGCCCCATTCCGATCACAAGCGTTCCGAGCATAACGAGACCGAGGCTTAATAGTAGCGAGTTTTCCCCAAGGCTTAGCAGTACACCTGATAACTTAAGGCCAACACCTGAAAGGGTAATGACGCCTACAACCAAGCCTGCAGCTGCACATGCAACGGATACCAGCAACATACGCTTTGCTGATACTTCGAGAATCTCCACGATGCCCTTAAACGTCAACCGCTCTACTGGGTTCAAGAACCCAACAACAACTGTCGCCGCTATGGCAAAAAGAGCTGCACGAGTGACAGACACCTTTGCGAAAACCAAGAAGTACACGAGCACTACCAGCGGAATGAGTAGTAAGAGACTAGCCTTCAGGGTTTGCTTAAGGTCAGGTAAGTCTTCCTTGCTCAGGCCTTTAAGCTGGCGTTTCGCCGCTTCAAAATCGACCACAAAGAAAATCGACAAGAAATAGAGCGCGGCAGGTAGGATCGCTGCGATCACGATGTCCGCATAGGCAATACCTGCCATTTCGGACATAACAAATGCACCTACACCCATAACGGGAGGCAACACAGATCCACCGCAGGATGCCACGGATTCAATAGCACCTGAAACGTGCGACTTATAACCAACTCTCTTCATCAGCGGGATTGTAAAAATACCCGTTGTGGTCACATTAGCAACTGGACTTCCATTTATGGAGCCGGTGAGAGCGCTCGCAAACACAGCCACTTTTGCAGGTCCGCCACGGCGACGTCCACCAATTATTGTTGCCAAGTCAATAAAGATCTGGCTCCCACCAGTTTTTTCGAGGAACGTACCGAAAATAATAAATATTGCTACAAAGGTCGCTGCAGCGGCGGCGGCCGGCCCGAAAATGCCTTCGGTCGTCAAAAACATGGTTGTAACCACTCGATCCAGGCTGTATCCACCATGACCGAATGAACCGGGCACTACGTATCCAAAAAAGCTGTAGGCGAGAAAAATCACAGCAATGATCGTCAACGGCCACCCAACGACTCGCCGACATGCCTCCAACAAGATGATAATGAACGCCGTTCCAAACAAGCGATCCCATATTGTTAGATAGCCAATCCTTTGATCAATTGTTTGATAGGCCTCATATAAATAGAAACCGGAGGCAATAATTACGACAAAAAATAGAATATCGAGTATGTGTCCAGCTATCCCACCTTTTTTCATAGGGTGGATAAGAAATATCAACGCCACTACCAGCGTTACGTGGAACCCTCGCTGTAGAACTGGGGTTAAACTTCCAAATATACCGGTATATAGACTGAACCCGGACAAAAGCATTGCAAACAGAAAAATGGTGTAGCGCCGCACCATAACATCACCTCAGCAATTATAAAGCGCTCTCGCCTTTTGGCGAGAGCAAGGTTATATGGCGATTTACTCAATTAAACCCATATCTTTGTAGCAGCGCTCTGCGCCAGGGTGCAGAGCCATGATACCCTGAGGATACTCATCCACCGGCGTAGTTCTCAGTGCGGCATGACCTGCTTTAAACCGGTCAAGATTTTTATCAAAAAGCGTCATACAGATGTTGTAGACCTCTTTCTCATCCATGTCCTTATGAACCGCAAGATATGTGGACGTGCTGATCGTTTGAACATCTTGATCAACCTTAGTGTAAGTACCACCCGGGATCACAAACGGCTCAAGGTAGGACGCGGCTTTTACCATTAGCTCCAGATGCTCTTCACCAATACCTGCCAGAACAACGTCATGCGTAGCTGCAATCTCTTGAACGTTGCCTGATGGCATACCAACAGAGATAACAACCGCATCAACATTACCGTCAACCAATGCATCCGCTCCCTCCCGGAAATTGAGCAGACGTGGCGTAATGTCTTCACCATATTTGAAGCCAGCACCCTCAAGCACAATCTTCGCTTTGCTTCCGGTACCGGACCCTGGCGCGCCAACAGCTACACGCTTTCCCTGGAGGTCGGCAATAGTCTTGATTCCGCTGTTTTTAAGCGTCACAAAGTGCAACGGCATACTGTAAATTCTAGCTATTGGAGCGAGTGGGATAGCTGGCCGACCCTCAAAGGGGCCTGTGGCATGGTTTGCGTTCCAAAGCGTATCACCACCGAAGAAACCAATGTCGCTCTCACCCGCACCAATCAAACGAGCATTTTCAACCGAGCCCCCTGTGGCTTCGGCAGTAAAGTTATATCCTTTCATCTCGTCAGACAGAATCGAAGCAATTACACCTCCGATTGGATAGAACGCGCCGGTCGTAGAAGCTGTAGCAACTTTCCGATACTCGGTGGCGCTCGCTGTCGCCCCAAGGCAAAGTGACGCAGAGATACCAGCATATGCCATTGTTTTAAAAAACGTTTTTATTATCATGTCGAACCTCTTATCTGCTCTGTTTTTATGAAACTTGTTCAGCGAATATTGTTCGGCCTACTGCTCCTAGCCTCATACATGAGCCGCTCAGGAACCTGGCAAACTCAGCCCTTCATCTGTTTTGCAATGTGCATTCGATGACGAACTGGTGATTTGCAGCCTATCCCAGTTGTGCGGGCATTGCGTACAGACCATTTCGAATAGGGGCATGAGCATTCGTCATGCCCTTGAGCATCGAGATGCCCCCTTCGCACAGATCACCAACGGGGCTCCACTTTACTCTACACAGATCAATCTGTTAGGGCCTTTCGAGGCTATTCCCGACGCAATTACACGAAAGTCTTAGCCCGTAGCATTCAAATAAGTCATGGCGGCCTTAACTTATGCGAAGTTGCCTAGCCTTATGGTTCGGAGCGACTCTATAGCCATGGTTTATCCATTCCCTCAAACAAATATATTGGGTTATCGCTATGAATTTTGATCTGACACCCGAGCAACAAGCCTTTTCTGACAGCGTTCGGCGATTTGGCCAGGCTCATTTGGCCAGTGGCGCTTTAGAACGAGCGCACTCACATAACTACCCTTGGGAAGTCGCCCGAATGCTCGCCGAACAGGGGCTCATTGGGATTCTCGTAAAAGAGGAAGATGGCGGCATCGGCGGGACGCTGATGGACGCTGTAATCGCCATCCAAGAACTGGCGTATTCATGCCCTAAAAGTGCTGACATTGTACAGGCTGGTAACTTTGGAGCTATCCGGACCTTCGCAGAATATGCTTCGCCGGAATTAAAAGAGCGCTACTTACCGGACCTTCTGGCGGGAAAAACTTTGCTGGGTCTGGGCATGAGCGAACCGGAAGCCGGTTCAGCTGTTACTGAGCTTAAAACCAGTGCCGTGGAGGATGGCGACCACTACGTCATAAACGGAACAAAGGTTTTTTCTACTCACAGTGTCGATGCGACCGCATACCTTGTCTACGTTCGCTTCGGCCCGGGGCTCGACGGTATTGGGTCTGTGATTATTGATCGAGATGCCCCAGGACTGCAGGTAGGTCAACCCTCCAGTTTCATGAGTGGAGAAGAATGGTGTCAGCTCTATTTTGACAACTGCCGAATTCCAAAATCCAATCTTTTACTTGGCCCAGGCGGCTTCAAAAAACAGATTTCCGGCTTCAATGTCGAGAGAATTGGCAATGCGTCACGGGCTCTTGCTCTCGGGCGCTATGCGTTCAACATTGCCAAAGACCACTGTTTGACTCGTACGCAATTTGGTCGGCCACTGTGTGAATTCCAAGGTCTTCAATGGAAATTTGCCGAAATGGCAATGCAGTTAGAATCCGCTCAGATGCTTCTTTATCGCGCCGCGGTGAATGGAGAGAACGCTCTGCCGACCGCGTTCGATACTGCAATCGCGAAGTTGGCCTGTAACGAAGCGGGATTCAATGTAGCTAACGAGTCGATGCAGGCTATGGGTGCCTATGGCTTTTCTTCCGAATGCCTCGTTGAATACTGTGTAAAACGAACCCGTGGCTGGATGATTGCTGGTGGATCGCTGGAGATCCTCAAAAACAGAATTGCTGAGTCCGTATTCGATCGACGTTTTAACCAGCGTGCCTAATAGCTAACGAGGTCAGATCATGTCTAACGCAGTTAATGGCCAAGCTTTGGCAAAAGCATTGCTAAACCCTTCGAGCGTTGCACTCGTTGGCATTTCGAATGATACAAAGAAAACGGCAGCTCGCCCTCTTCAGTTTCTTCGACGCGCCGGCTTTGATGGAACGGTCTATAACATCAACCCTTCGCGCGAGGAGGTACAAGGAGAAAAGGCCTATACATCCCTCAGCGCCCTCCCCGAGATCCCTGATCACGCCTTTATTCTGACAAATACAGAGCAGGCCATCGCAGCAGTCGAGGAGTGTGGAAAGCTCGGTATTCCTGTAGCGACAATTCTCGCGGGAGGGTTTTCGGAAAAGGGAGCGGCTGGCATTGAGAGGGAAAAGCGTCTCAAAGAAATTGCCAAGGCTTCAGGTGTCCGTTTGTTGGGTCCATCAAGTATTGGTCTCGTGAACGTCCACCAAAATCTGACACTGACTGCCAACGCTGCATTTGGAGAACCTGGCTTACCAAAGGGCGGGATTTTCTGTGCATCTCATAGCGGAAGCCTTATTGGCGCCCTTACCTCTCGAGGACGGTCACGAGGTATAGGGTTCCACACGCTTGTATCCGTAGGCAGTGAATGCGACTTGTCAGTTGGTGAAATATGCGAGTCAACGGTGGATGATCCAAGCGTGACGGGCTATTTGCTCTTCTTGGAAACCTCTCGCAATGCAGACACGTTGCGGCGCTTTGCTCTAAAGGCTGCAGCTGTTGGTAAACCGGTTGTGGCTTACAAGCTTGGACGTTCCGAGATTGCCGCTGAGTTGGCCGTATCCCATACAGGAGCTTTGGCCGGAGAGGATAGTGTAACTGATGCGTTGCTTAGAGACTGCGGCATCGCCAGGGTAGATACGTTTGAAGGTCTTTTAGAGGCCCTCCCTTTGCTCGCCATGACTCCATTTCGGAATGCGGGCGACTCCGCTCCTCGAGTAGGCGTGGTTACGACTACAGGCGGCGGCGCCGCCATGGCTGTGGACCAACTCGGCGTCAGAGGCATTAACGTTGTCTCTCCATCCAGCGATACACAACAGAAGCTTCAGGACGCCGGTATCGATGGCGGCTCTGGTCGTATCCTTGATCTAACATTGGCTGGAACCAACTACGATGTCATGAAGTCTGCTCTTGATATCTTCTGTCAGGCTCCTGAGTTCGATCTCGTTTTGGCGACTGTCGGATCTTCTGCCAGAAACCATCCAAACCTTGCCGTGAAACCGGTCATTGATAGCGTTAATCAGGGTAAGCCTTTAGCCTGCTTTATCGTTCCGGAGGCACCAGAGGCGCTGACACTTCTTTCCGAAGGCGGTGTGCCCAACTTTAGAACGCCGGAGTCCTGTGGTGACGTCGTTGCCGCAGCACTTAACAGGCGGACACCGAATCCAGAACTGAGCGTAAATGTAGAAGCACGCCCGTCAGGTCAACGTGTCATTGACGAAGCGGCAGCCTACGAACTTCTGGCTGAAGTCGGATTAGACCATGCGGCATTTACTGTTATCGACGTAGACCAGCCGCTTCCCGAGCTCTCTTTCGACTACCCTGTCGTGGCGAAGGTTCTTAGTAGTGCGATTTCTCATAAAACAGATGTGGGCGGCGTAGTTCTTCCGATTAGAAGCAAGGACGAGCTAACTGCTGCTATAAGCAAAATTCGCCACGACGTTGAGAAGAACCTTCCCGGCTCCAAAGTGGAGAAGATCTTGGTGCAACGCCTGGAGAAATCAGTAGGCGAGGCCTTAATCGGAATCAAATGGGATAGAGATGTAGGCCCCATCGTAATGGTTGCAGCTGGAGGCATCTACACTGAACTCTACAAGGACCGCAGCTTGCGTCTTGCTCCCGTAAACATCGAAATCGCCCGCGAAATGGTGGGAGAGGTCAAGGCTTTTGAAGCCCTGGCCGGCTATAGGGGAAGGCCATGCGGAGACTTGAATGCGATTGCTGAAGCTATCGTCAAATTGTCACAGTTAGCAGTATCAGAAACTCACATGATTGCTGAAGCAGAAATCAATCCGTTGATGGTGATGGAAGAAGGAAAAGGTGCGCTTGCGGTTGACGCACTGGTTACCCTATCTACCTGAAACACATTGTAAGTGACCCTCCCCATCTTTAGGGATCTTGCACCCTCACAGTTCCTGTGGGGGTTTTTTAGGGGTAAAAATGCAAACAATAGCGGAACCTCAAAGTTTCATATTCGAAAAAAGCAAACTTGCAGCACTGGCCTGGGGTGATCAGAAGGCACCATTGTGGATCGCGCTTCACGGGTGGATGGATAACGCGGCCAGCTTCATTCGCATAGCACCGATCATCGCAAGCAAACTGAATGTTCGAATCATTGCCCTCGATTTTTCAGGCCACGGCCTTTCACGTCACCGCCCTCCGCGTTCCGAATACTCAATGTGGAGTTACTGCCATGATGTACTTGATGTATTGGGAGAACTTGGAAATCCTAGCGTGACGCTTCTAGGCCATTCTCTTGGCGCGGGGGTTGCGAATATCTTGGCAGCAATATATCCGGAACAGGTGAAGAGGATTGTTCTCATTGATGGGCTATTGGGTCGACTGATTGATCCAGAAGACCTGATTACCCAACTGCGTAACGGAATATCTGGACAACGTAGGACTCTACCCTCGGAAAAGCGATATCAAAGCGTTGAAGAGGCTGTCAATCTTCGAGTCCAGAAAAGTCTGCTCCCCATAACAGCATGCACCGTTAGACCAATCGTGACCCGAAGCCTTTCTGGAAACTCCACAAACGGCTACATCCTCACCATTGACAGACAAGTATCCACCCCACGCCCCGTCGCATTCACGCAGGCACAAGCAACAACGATATTGAGTGGCATAAATTGTCTCTGCCTTCTAATACAAGGAACTCAAGGCATTGTTCCGAAGCGGGATCCAAATCATAGCTGTAGAGATTCGATCCGCAAACTCACGATCATCGAACTGGAAGGGGGCCACCATCTACATCTTGAGAAGGCGTCGGCCGATAAGGTAGCTGATGAGATTGTTAACTGGTATGAGCGGCACCAGGACGTAATTCCTTGATAAGCATGCCAACTGTAGTTTTGGGGTCTGTATGCTGGGAAATACACCGAGCACAGTGGCAAAAGGGGAGAGCCATTTTTGCCTCTCCCCTTCCCTTATAGCAACTCAATAATAATCAGAATTTTACTCGAGAGCCCAGCAGCAAGGTTTTGACGTCATCATAGTCCCCGCTTCGACGATCGAGCGAATGAATGTTATATCCAGCATACATGTCGAGCCATTTCACCGGCGCATAGACATAACCAACACCCTTGGTTTCTGCACTGTCGCCCTCTTCGGCTCTATCCGAAGCTTCAGCGTAATGAACATCAAACGCATGCTTCCCGACTTTATATCCGAGCTTGGCAAGGTAGAAATCTGAATCCGGATTACTGGCTTCGTCATCGCCAACTCGAGAGTATGCGCCTGTAATACTGACACCAACGCTGCTCAACCACGAAACAGAGCCTCCAGCCGTCGTAACGTCACCGGTAGCTCCGCCTACGTCCTTTACCGAATAGCCCAGACCAGCAATCAGCTTGCCCGCAAAAGGAACGCTCACTCTGGCACCAACTTCAGTTACATCACTGTTGTCCTTCACACCTTGACTGACCGCCAAGCTAACAGGACCAACCGCGGGTGCATCATACCGTAACCGACTATAACGACTCTCAAAATCCTGGTCGCTCATCGCCGATTTCAGTGCGATTTCATCTCCGCTCGCGTCATCAATAAATGCGAGCGCACCGCCAACTAGAGCCGGGTTCGCAAACGAAACAACATTTGTCCCAGACAGGTCCCTTTCGACGTTGCCATTTGCAGCACCATCCCCCTGTCCCAAGGAGACTTTACCAAAGTCACCTTGCATAAACAGATTCAGATGCCTCTCATTGAACTCACCATCTGCACTCCGCGCATCCGGCTTAACGACATTTGAAGCATTTTGTTGGTATTCAAGTTCAACATGAGCACCTACGGTAAATCCGAGGTCCGACACATATCCACTCAATTTGGCTCCGACTCGACTTGCACTGTTATCATTATCAACAATGTAACTCTCTGAGCCTCCAGCAGCATTACCATTCATATAGCCGAGGTTTATTTGACCGTATGTTTCAATATCCACTTTAGTCGAAGACTCTTCAGCAGACACATAAGACCCGGCTGAACCAGAAACTATAATTGAAAGGCATATTGCCATTTTTTTTTGTTTAAACATCAACGGATCCTCTACTAATTTTAGTTATCAGAACGGAAACAAAAAATCATACTGAACATTCTTTCAGTAGATCGTTAATTTCCCAATCCTCGCAATGTCAGTTAAACTGTTTCCACGAAGGGTTACTACTTCGTATTTGTAATCCCATCATTCACGAAACGCATGAACTAAAAATGAGCAGAAAAGTACCACCACTCAATCCGTTGCGTGTTTTCGAGTGCGTAGCTAGGCAAGGCAGCTTTACCAGAGCTGCGACAGAACTATTCGTCAGTCAGTCAGCCGTCAGCCGCCAAATTGCAACGCTAGAGGACTACCTGGGCATCAAGCTTTTCATCCGGGAACAGGGAGGAGTGTTTCTTACGGAAGCCGGTCAAAGCTATCATGATGACATCGGCCCCGCCTTTACTGCGATTGCCGCCGCTACCGAACGCCTTCAAAAATCGTCACTAACATCACCTCTCCGAATTCAGGTTTACACCACATTTGCCGCAAAATGGTTAATTAAGCGACTTAATCGATTCAAAGAGCTCCACCCAGATATTCCTATTCGAATTTCAACAAGCGTGGCGCCTATAAATTTCTCAAAATCTGATGCTGACGCTGCAATTCAGTTATGCGCGGATGATAGCTTTGAGGGCGAGGGAGAACATTTATTCGATGATGTAATAGAGCCAGTTTGCAGCCCTAAGCTTTTCAAAGAAGGAACCTTACTAGAGACGCCAGATGATATTTTAAACTATCCACTTCTTCAGTCTCACTACAGAAAAACTGACTTTAGCGATTGGCTAAGTCATATGGGGTCTCAATTACCAGAAGACATTGACATAATGGAGTTCCCAAGCTCGTTACTTGCATACCAAGGCGCAATTGATGAAATGGGAATAGCAATGGGTCAAACCAGAATGCTCCAGGATGAGTTCAACTCTGGCACACTTGTAAGACCTTTCAAATCTCCACTTACTCGAAATCTTGCCTATTACTTAATATATCCAGAAGGAAGATTAATATCTCCAAAAATGCGAATATTTCGAGAGTGGCTTATTAAAGAGATAGAAATCGACATTATCTAATATGACCAATCTCCTCGCATGGCACCTGCCTTTTATAAGCGGGTATCAAATAGACTATTACGCCTACGAACACGAATACGAAAAGCCCACCTACGAAGAACGTGAGTCCAAAAGATGCGACTTCCGCAATTATTCCCAGCACTAATGGAGCCAAGAATTGAACACCACGGTTTCCCATTAGGCGCATCCCCAGCGCGCTGGAACGCTGAGCTGATGGAACATGCTCCGCCAGAACAACCATCGACAATGGCTGAGAGATCCCCGAACCAATACCAACCAAAATAGCCAGAAAAGCTAACCCGTAAAGGTTCACGGTTACACCTGTAAACGTCAAACCAACAGCCACAAAAACCGCAGAAAATACCATTGCTGCAGAACGACCGCCCACAAATTCAATAACTGACGACATGAAAGGCCGCACAGCCATCGCACAAAATGCCCTCAAACTAACCAGCGCTCCAATCGCTGTTGCAGAGACAGCGAGGCTTTCTAAGTAAACGGGCAAAAAGCTCCCGTGCGCGCCGAGCGCGAACATCACAGCGACCGTCAGTGCAATCGAAACCTTCACTCCGGGATTCGTCCGCAGTAGTCTAACCTGCGCGCCATAGCCCACCAGAGCACGCTCTGTTTTTTCTCCAGTATTGGCACGACCAGTTAGAAAAAATCCAGACAGGACCCCTGCCAGGGCAACAAACCCCATAATCAAAAACGATGCGCTCGTGCCACTCCAATCAATCAGCCATCCAGCAAGAAGCGGTCCCGCCAGCTGACCTGCAGAAAGGCATGTCGTATACCATCCGAAATACTTTTCTAATGCTTTCCCATGTCCAAGCCCAGAAATAATGGATTGCCCAGCCAAGACCATAACCATATGGGCCATGCCGACTATCAGCTGCGCAAAGATTAGTCCTGTGAAACCGGGAACCAATAGGATCATCCACGGACCAGCTACCATGCCCACTGATCCAGTTATAATTACTTTCTTCCCACCCACCCGGGTTATTATTCCACCTAACGGGATCGCTAACACCAAAGGGAGCATATAGGGTGCCGACAAAATTACGCCCACGAACAATGGGCTTGACCCAAGCTCTAATGCATAGAGCGGAACCGCAATTAAGAGCATGGTCTGAACCATGAATGCACTGGTCAAACCGAGGCAAATTGCGATCATATTGGTCAGCGTTTCACTCACGCGTACACTACTCATTTCTTCGTTTTCCAACGCGAGGTCAGGTAGGCTTATATTCGTGCGGCTCGGCGCCTTGATACTCCCAAAGCCATCCCTTCGGGAGGGGCCCTTTATTTCGCCCTCCTTGCAATTGCTGCTCCCAGGCATGCGCCAAGATCCCTACACTCCGGGATAAGCAGAATAACGCCCTACCAAGCGGAGCGGGCAAACCCAGTTCCGCAAATACCACAGCAGTTGCGCCATCTATATTCATCGGAATTCTACGCCCTTTGGTGGCACAGAGCTGAGTTTCAATTTCTAATGCTATATCGGCGAATGCTCCAGAGACCTCACCTTCAGCTGCAGCAGCATTCACCAACTCCATTAACTTGGGAGCCCTGGGGTCGATCTTGTGAAAGCGATGTCCAAACCCCGGAATAATTTGACCATGCTTTCCACGCCAATGATCCAAGCCGTGCAGTGTAGCCTCGAAAAGTTCAGCGCCCTCCTCAACCCGCCGTTGAATATCCTGAAACAGCATTATTGCCTGTTCGCCCGCGCCCCCGTGAACGTCATCAAGCACATTTACAGCGGAAGCCAGCGCATTATTAATTGACCCACCACAGGTGATGGCCATTCGGGCAATTGCGATGCTTGGGGCTTGAGGGCCATGATCTACACCCGCAACTAATGCTGCACCAATAAGGCGAGACTGCGCCTTTGTTGGAAATGCTCCAACCAACATGAACCAGATCATGTCGACAAAGCTGACTTCGCCAATTAGCTGCTCAATAGGGTGCCCCCGGAAGTTAATTTTATTGGGCTCCATCTCGATAATTTCTGTGCGCCACCAATTTGCAGCCAGAGCGCGCGCATCCGAAGACTGATTTTTATCTGCCATTAAATCGCTCCCTCTGGGCACAGTTCATTGAAAATTTCATCATTATGAGCGCCCAAAGCTGGAGGCGGAGTGGCAACTCGGGGAGGCAAGCCGTCGAACCTATAGCCTCCGCTTACTACATGAAGCGGACGTCCAATACATTCAGATCCGAAATCTTCGATTAACCCTCTTGATTTGATTTGAGGGTGAGCCAATACCTGCTCCACAGTCAGAACCGGCCCTGCGGGAATGCCGCTTTTTGTAAAGGCCGCCCACCAAAATTCCGTCGTTTGAGTATTGAGGCGGACCTCAATCAAGGCGCTCAACTCCTGGCGGTGCTTCAGTCTGGCACTGCGCTCTCCAAACCGAGGATCGTCGAGCCACTCGGGACATTCTAGAACACTGCAAAGTTGCTCAAATTGCTCCTGCTTATTGGCAGCAATGTTGATCAAGCCGTCCTTTGTTCGGAATGTACCGGATGGACTGGCCGTCACATTGTTATTCCCGATGGGTGCTGGTGGCTTCCCTGCAACCAGAAGATTCGAGACAGCCCACCCCATCGTTGCAAGGACGGAATCAAGCATCGATACATCAATGAATGTGGCGGTGCGCTTTGGTGCCGCCAGGGCAGCATTAATTGCCATTGCTGCGGTTAAACCCCCAACAGTATCAGCCAGGGGGTATCCCACCCTATATGGCCCGGTATCACTATCACCGGTGATACTCATAACTCCTGACATCCCCTGGATAATCTGGTCATAAGCAGGGTAGGAGGCCAATGGGCCATCCTGTCCGTAGCCCGATATTGCACAGTAAATGATCTCTGAATTGACTTCCTTGAGTGATTCAAAATCGAGTAGAAGTCTGGCCATCACGCCAGGCCTGAAGTTCTCTACAAGAACATCGGCACTTTTCACCAACTCCAGGAAGCGCGACCTGTCATCGGAGTCTTTCAGATTCAGAGTGACTGATTTTTTCCCTGCATTCTGTGCGAGAAAGGAAGCGCCCATAAACGCCTCATTCAAGTCTGCATCTGCACCAAGTTGCCTCGCGAGATCTCCGCCGCTCGGATTCTCGACTTTAATCACCTCTGCACCTAAGTGGGCCAATTGGTGGCAGCAAAACGGACCCGCTAGTACGTTCGTTAGATCTAAAACTCTAATTCCAGAAAGCGGACTCATAGATATTCCCCCAGACAGAATGCATTCTGTTTGACAGAATATACCCTCTGAAAGAGTTTTTGCAACAGACCTCTACCATGTTTAAATTGCAGTCAACCTTTGAGGACCATTAATAATGGCTGAAAATCGAGTCGAATCTGTAGAACGAGCCCTAATGCTGCTCAATGCTTTCAAAACGGAGAAGGATGCGTTAACTCTTTCCCAACTCGCAGAAAAGACGTCTTTCTATAAAAGTACAATTCTTCGCATTCTCGGCTCCCTTGAGCGCTTTGGCTATGTCACACGCGGAGAAGGCTCGCTTTACTATCCAGGCCCAGCCTTACTGAGATTTTCCAGTACGTCTAAGTCAATCGCAGCAAAAGAGGCAGTAATTCGTCCACACCTAAAGTCACTCAGAGACCAGTCTGGTGAAACAGCCTCGTTCTATGTGCGAGATGGCGACGACCGAATCTGTCTATTTAGGGAAATCGGATCTGGTGAACTCAGACACTATGTCGAAGAAGGCTCAAGACTCGGACTTGATAGCGGCGCAGCAGCAAAAGCGCTAACACACCCTAACGAAGTGGACGGTTTATATTCATCATTTGGTGAAAGGATTCCTGGTGTCGCAGCATTCGCTACTCCCGTCTTTGACAGCCAAGGAAATTTACTTGGAGCTGTCACTCTCTCTGGGAGTTGCGAATCCTTTGACTCAGAAAAATCTACGGTTTTCAGAGAGCTGCTCCTGGGAGCCGCTCAACAAATACAAGCCTGTCTCTAGCTTTCCTGCCCCAACAAACATGAAGCATTCCGTTTGATCATAGCAACATGACAACCGGGAAGTTGTCATATCAGCTCGTCAGCTTACTCTAGAGCTATAAAGTTAGCGCCAGCGGCAGGCTGGACGTTCTATTGGAAACAGAGTGAGCATCAAGCTGTGACTTACGAAACCATAAAACTAGAAATTCAGCAGTCACTCGCAATTTTAGTTCTCAATCGCCCCGATCGGCTCAATGCCGTTAACGCCACTATGCGAAGAGAATTACTATCTGCGGTTGAATGTGTTGGTGCTAATGCTGCTATCCGCTGCCTTCTGATTACTGGTTCAGGCAAAGCCTTTTGCGTTGGCCAAGACCTCAACGAACGACGTCGCGGCCCAGAGGAATCAGCTCCAGACTTGGGGTTATCCTTGGCCGAAGGGTACAACCCAATTATCAAAAATATCAAGGCACTCCAGATACCAGTCGTCTGCGCAGTAAACGGAGTCGCCGCGGGAGCCGGAGCAAACTTAGCTTTAGCCTGCGATATCGTTGTCGCAAAATCATCTGCCCGATTCATTCAAAGCTTTTCCAATATTGGACTCATTCCAGACTGCGGTGGAACTTGGTCGCTAACGCACAAGATTGGGCACGCTCGAGCAACTGCGCTGGCAATGACGGGTGAGGCCATCGACGCTTTGCAAGCCGAAGAGTGGGGACTGATCTGGAAATGCTACACCGACGAGGACTTTGATAAGAAATCCCTCGGTCTCGCACAGGGCCTATCAAAAAAACCAACTCAAGCGCTGATGGCAACTAAGCTCGCCATCAATTCCTCCTGTCAAAACACATTCTCAGAACAGCTGGATCTTGAGGCCAGCCTGCAGAGACGCTGTGGCTACTCAAATGACTATCAGGAAGGCATTCAGGCCTTTTTTGAGAAGCGTCAACCAGAGTTTTCAGGCAGCTAACCTATATAACACTATTACTTCAGATGAGCGGAAAATGAACGCATATATTGTAGATGCCGTTAGGACACCAATTGGCCGATTTGGCGGACACTTTTCACGAGTTAGGGCTGATGATCTTGGCGCAGCTCCTATTCAAGCCCTCTTGTCTCGCAACAACGAACTGGACTGGTCCCGCATTGACGATGTCATTTTTGGTTGCGCAAACCAGGCAGGCGAAGACAACCGAAATGTCGCAAGAATGGCTACACTTCTCGCTGGTTTGCCCGAAAATATTCCTGGAACGACTATTAACCGACTTTGCGGTTCCGGGCTAGATGCCGTAAGCACGGCTGCAAGAGGGTTGAAGACGGGGGAACTTAACCTCGCACTGGCAGGGGGTGTTGAGTCAATGACGCGGGCGCCTTTCGTCATGGGAAAAGCCGACAAACCTTTCTCACGGCAAGCGCAACTTGAAGACACCACGATTGGCTGGAGATTCATCAACCCCCTCATGCGAGCACAATACGGCGTTGACAGCATGCCTGAGACAGCCGATAACGTTGCAAAGGAATATGGAATTAGTCGAGAAGACCAAGACTTGTTCGCCTATCGCAGCCAGCAAAAGTGGGCCGATGCAAACAGTCGCGGATTCTTTGCCAAAGAAATTATTCCAGTGAGTGTACCCAAAGGCCGAAATGAAACAGTCTCGGTTGAACAAGACGAACACCCTCGCCCTCAAACCGACATGGCGGCACTCCAAAAGCTCAAGCCTATCAATGGCCCAGATTGCACGGTAACAGCGGGAAATGCATCTGGTGTCAACGATGGCGCGTGTGCGTTGTTGATGGCCTCGGAAAAGGGACTTCTTGAGAACAACCTCAAACCTCGGGCCAAAGTTCTTGCTACAGCCGTTGCGGGAGTACCGCCCAGGATCATGGGGATTGGCCCAATAACAGCAGTCAGAAAAGTCTTGGCATTAGCAAACCTTACACTCGACGACATGGATACCATTGAGTTAAACGAGGCATTTGCAGCTCAGGGACTCGCAGTAATGAGAGACCTAGGTTTACCTGATGACGATCCACGAGTAAACCCTAATGGTGGCGCCATCGCAATCGGTCATCCCCTTGGAATGAGTGGAGCACGACTTGTCACTACTGCTCTCAATCAACTCGAAGCGACGAATGGCCGTTATGGGCTCTGCACCATGTGTATAGGTGTTGGCCAAGGCATCGCTATGGTTATTGAAAGAATCAGCTAACCCAAAGAATCTCCACTGCGTTGTTG
>Ga0079223_10001002_pt1 | contig 16047 bp, 15 predicted proteins | sample Stecom2011_FD_75072 | JGI IMG/M metagenome (GOLD analysis project Ga0079223, IMG submission 75072) | Agricultural soil microbial communities from Utah to study Nitrogen management - Steer compost 2011 | ecosystem: Environmental > Terrestrial > Soil > Agricultural land | place: USA: Utah... | reverse complement strand
TTTGCGTGGGATTGCCGTGGTTGTCATGCACGCCGAGGCTGTCGCCCGCACTACCTTCAAAGCGGATATCCAGGTTGACACCCGAGGCCGCCTCCAGACGCAACTCGGGCGAGCCGTCTGCTGCGGCACCACTGACAGCATGGACGCCAAGACTGGCGAGATTGCCATTGTTGTTAATCTGCTCCGCCAGATAGGCGTAAAACCCCGATACATCGGTATTCGGATCAGGAACGGCGGCCGTGGGTGCGCCACCAGAATAGGTAATCAAAGATTCGCCGTTCAGCGTAATTTGCACTGGCGCAGAGAGGCTGCCAAGCGATATATCCGTCAGTGCCGCTGTGGTATAGGCATTGGCCGAAACTCCCGGCACGGAACTGATCAATGCTGCACTCTGGGCCGCCGAAGCATTCGGGCTGGTAACCAGGGCTTGGGTTTCCATCTGGCCACTGATGGGATTGAGACGGGTAAAGGTATATTGCTCGGCAGGATAACCATTGCCCGCCGGCGCGCCGGGGGGATAAGTTGCCACTGTGCTACCGGCTGGCAGCCCGGTGGCGGCTCCGGTACCAATCACTCGGGTCTCGCCCGGATCGGTGGAGAAAATCGGATTATCCACGCCGGGAATAAAGTGCTGATGAGCCACCGGGGGCTGCAAAGGCACGGGATTGCCCGGATCGCTATTATCCAGTACCTCATAGGTATTCGGTGAGGTAAAACGTATTACCACCGGCGGCGACATGGCTCCGTCATTGGCAAAGGCCGGCAGTCGCACGCCGTTGGCATCGATGAGACTTAACACCTCGCCTTGACTGACAACACCAGTACCCGAATTGGACAAGCTGGTACCGGTACGTATCGGCGCCGCCAGTGCCAGGTCGTGCGGCCGAGTCAGCAGCGCTTCCATATCCCGTCCACCATTGGCGGTGGGCCGAATCACAAAACTGTCCCCTCCCTGAAAGCTGCCACTTTCCAGAGTCAGCAACATGCCATCAAAACGAATGTCGGCGGGATAGGTGCCGTTGAGCACTCCCTGTTGCACCACTTCACCATCATCCTGACGTGTGACCAGGTAGTTATTCGAGCCGGGCATAATGCGAAAGCTGTAATCGCTGGTGGTTAACTGTTGCGTATCTTCAAACGTCAGGTTCAGCAGACGATCTTGAGGCTGGGCGTTATTGCCGTGGCGAATACGATCTCGGGCCAGTGCCAGATCGTTAATATCGCCAAACAGCGGCTGACCATAATCACCGTCCAGGTCCAGGCCCTGACTTTGCATACGATTAAAAACATCCGACAGAACAATGCCTATGCGCCCCATATGATTCATGGTGGGGTGCAAGATATTTTCACGAAAATTAATTAACCCGCCCAGCTTGCCGCCATTTAATTGTTGCGTTACGTCAGTGGCATAGCCGCCGTTGACCAGAGAAACTCCACCGTCAGCACTAACAGTAAAACGGCTGACTGTATTGCCTATTACCAGCGGCTGGCCATTGCCAATAAAGACGTTGATATCACCACCGCCCTGTTGCGCCACATTCACCGACAACAACTCCGAGAGCCGCCGTAAGGCTTCATCGCGCTGATCCAAAAGATCATTGGGCGAGTTGCGGCTATTGCTTCCAGCGCGGGATATTTTTTCATTCAAGTCGGCGATAGTACGCGCCAGGCCTGAGACCTGTTCGGTGATTGTTCTGATTTCGCCATTGATATTTTTTTCAATACTGGAGAAACGATCGTGCAAGTGATTAAAACGCACGCTAAGACTTTCGGCCTCTTCGATAACCAACTGCCGTGCGGGCGTGGAGGCCGGATCATCAGCCGCATTTTGCAAGGCGGCAAAAAACGTTTGCAGACCTTTTGACAGACCCGTATTGGCCTCAGCCAATAACCTGTCGACCTGGCCAATGTTAGTATTAAAGGTGTCTAATTGATGAAACGCCGCTGTGTCCATACGCAATTGCGCTGTCACAAACTGATCCACCACTCTTTCTATGGACGCGGCACTGACGCCACTGCCGATAAAGCCCGCCGTACCTACCCGCTGTTCGGGCCGCGTAACATACTCCACCTGCTGACGGCTATAACCGGCCGTATTAGCGTTGGAAATATTATGACCCGTAGTGCGCAGCGCCAGTTGGCTGGCCTGCAAACCGGAAACCGCATTGGATAAAATACCAGACATTATCCTTGCCCTCCCTCAACAGTGGCACGCGCCACCTGCATAGTGTGGTCAGCCGAATTTTGTCGGATCGCGGCCGCATCGGTAATAGCAATGATTTTGTTCGCATATTCGGGGTCGGTGGCATAACCGGCCCGCTGTAATTCATGGGCAAATGCCGCCGCATCGTCACCGGCTGCCAGAGCCTCTTTATAGCGAGGTTGTTGCAGCAGTTGCACATAATCCTGAAAAGCTGAAAACAGCGATGGATAGCGGCGAAAATCCGCCTCTTCCTGATACGCTTGGCCGTCGGTATATTCAGTGGTGTTGACACTCAGGCGCTCGCCCGACCACTGTTTCCCGGCTTTGATATTAAACAAGTTAAAAGAATTCTCGCCCTGCTCATCGCGCAGAACATGTTTGCCCCAACCTGTCTCCAAAGCGGCCTGGGCCATAATCGCTTGCGGGTCCACTTTAAGTACAGAGGCGGCCCAGTAGGCATAGGGTCGAATGCTTGCCGCAAACTCTGCCGGTGAATTCACTTGATCAAGAGAAGTGCTCGCCCGAGCCGTGGCAGTCGCTGATGACGCCGCCGGTGCCATGCGATCCTGCACAGCGGACAGCTGATCCACAACCGGCTGCTTCTTCGATTGTGCATCCGGCTGTTCATTTGGTTGATCTACTGACTGGCTGTAAGCGTCGAGCATTTGTCGGTAAAAAGAATCGGCAATACCCACGCCCTTACCTGCCGACATAGTTAAAGCGAGCTGCTGATCGTACATGTCGCGATAAAAACGCGAGTCGTTGGAGTTCATAAAATTATCGTCGGCAAAAACATCGCTGGCCGCGCGCATGGATTTCAGCATTTGCTGCAAGAACATAGCTTCAAACTGTCGCGCCACTGCCTGCAGTGCAGCCGGGTCGCGGTCGCGTCCTAATTTACTGATTTCGTCCAACCCCTGATTATTCAGAGCCGTATCGCGAACCTGGGCAGCAGCGTGAGTCATTGGCAGTTTCATCAGATCACCATCAACTCTGCTCGCAGAGCTCCCGAGCGTTTCAGCGCTTCCAAAATAGCCATCAAATCTGAGGGCGAGGCGCCGACATTATTTACCGAGCGCACTATATCTTCCAGCGTCGTTCCCGGAGAGAACTTGAACATGGGGCGCACTTCTTCTTCCACCACAATCTCGGTATTGGGCGTAACCACCGTATTGCCTCCGGCCAGTGGGTTGGGCTGGCTGACATCAAAGTTTTCCGATACCGATACAGTTAGGCTGCCGTGAGTAATAGCCACTGGTGATACCCGCACATGTTGCCCCACGACAATGGTGCCCGTGCGTGAATTAATCACCACGCGGGCGGCTTCTGCGGCGGGCGAGACTTCGATATTTTCCAGCAGCGCCATAAAATCTACCCGATGGGCAGGATCCAGTGGCGCATCCACGCGCACGGATACGGCATCAATGGGACGAGCCACATCTGGCCCCAACATATCGTTAATCGCCGTGGCCATACGATTAGCGGTGGTAAAGTCCGCATGGTGCAAATTAAAAATAATCGGTTGGCCAGAGGCAAAATTGTTTTCTACCATTCGCTCTACGGTCGCCCCGCTGGGGATACGACCCACGCTGGGTACATTCACCGTTACATTGGAGCCGTCGCGCCCATCGGCACTAAAACCACCAACCACCAGTGAGCCTTGGGCGATAGCGTAGGTATGGCCGTCTACCGCTTTAAGTTCCGACATTAACAGCGAACCGCCGCGCAGACTTTTAGCGTTACTGATTGATGAGACAGTGACATCGATGCTCTGACCGGGTTTGGAAAATGCAGGCAGTTCCGCCTGAATCATCACCGCAGCGACGTTTTTCATTTGCATGCGCGTACCTTCCGGCACGGTAATGCCAAACTGTTTGAGCATGTTATTAAAAGACTGGGTGGTAAAAGGCGATTGAGTGGTCTGGTCCCCCGTGCCATCCAGGCCCACCACCAGACCATAGCCAATCAACTGATTGCTGCGCACACCCGCGACTGAGGCAATATCCTTAATACGCTCAGCAAAGGTCAACTGACTCATTAACAACCCACCGAGCAAGAACAGTAACGGTTTCATAAGCACACCTTAAAAAGGCCAGTAGGCACTGTTAAAGAAACGCGACAGCCATCCCATCGACTGGGAGCTGGCCAGCTCACCTGTGCCGCTGTAAGAAATTTGCGCGTTAGCTAGACGTGTGGAAGGCACGGTATTTTGGGGAGAAATATCTTCCGGCCGCAAAATGCCACTGACGCGAATAAATTCATCGCCACGATTGAGCGTCATCCACTTTTCTCCGCGCACAATCAAATTACCATTGGGCAGCACATCGGCTACGGTCACGGCAATATTGCCGCTGAGGCTGTTACTCTGATCGGCACCGGCATCACCGTTAAATTCTCGCTGCTGTGATACTTGGGTATCAAAAGGCTGACCATCCAGCGTGGGGGACATACCCAGCAACGTACCGGCCGGCAGACTGGTGGAGCTATCCTTACTCACCGACACCCCGGAGCTTTTACGCGAAACCGTTCTCTCGGTGAGCATGACGGTAATAATGTCACCTACATTGCGAGCCTTGGCATCGGTGTACAAACTCATGCTGCGAGAGCCCTGATACAAAGAACCCGCTGTAGAGGCCGGCGTCGGTTGTGGTACTGAAGCCGTGGGAGCATAGTAAGGATCGCCAGGACGTGGCGGCGGATTAACCACACAGCCACTGACCAGCAGGACGAGTAAAGCGATACAGAACAGGCGCAGGCATTTCATGTCAACATCTCACCATTAGAGTGTCTGGGTTATAAACTGCAACATCTGATCGGCGGTAGAGACCACTTTGGAATTCAACTCATAGGCGCGCTGAGTGGTAATCATATTGACCATCTCCTGGACAATCTCCACGTTGGAGTTTTCCAGCATGCCCTGCTCCAGGCTGCCCATACCATTTTCCGATGGGGCGCCAATCAAGGGGTTGCCACTGGCGACCGTTTCCAAAAACAAGTTGCCGCCAATGGCTTGCAAACCAGCCGGGTTTACAAAATCGGCCAGTAAAACATCGCCCAATTGATGCGGCTCTACTTCTCCTTCAATAAAAGCATTCACTACGCCGTCTTTACTGATGCTGATGCGGCTGGTGTTTTCAGGAAAGTTAATCGCCGGCTCGATGACATAACCATCGGCATTGACCAGTTCGCCCTCACCGTTGATTTGCAGTTGGCCATTACGGGTGTAAGCCAGGCTGCCGTCAGGGCGTAAAATCTGTAAAAAACCACGGCCGTTAATAGCCACATCCAGCGGCTGATCGGTGACTTGCAAACTGCCGCTAGTAAATTGTTTTTGCGTACCCACTACCCGCACACCCGTACCCAGTTGCAGCCCTGAGGGCAATTCATTGTCCTGGGTATTCTGTGCACCTGGCTGACGCTGTACCTGATACAGCAAATCTTCAAAGGTCACGGTATCGCGCTTAAAGCCCACCGTGCCTACGTTGGCCAGGTTGTTGGAGATAGTCGTGAGTTGTTTATCCTGCGCCGTTAGCCCAGTTTTACTGACATATAATGCTGCGTGCATGAGCTGATCCTCGCATCAAACCGTAGTTGTTCAGGAAATTTGTAACAGACGGGCAGAACTCTCGGAGTTTTGCTGCACTGTCTGCATAAGTTTCAATTGCATTTCGTACTGCCGCGACAGAGTCATGATTTCGGTAAACTCCGACACCGCATTGACGTTGCTGCCCTCCAGCGCTCCCACTGTCAAGAGCACATTGGCATCGCCCGGCAAAACAAGATTATCTGTATGCCGCAAAAGCCCGTCTGTGCCTTTGTACAATTCCGTCAATTCGGGATTGACCAGCTGTATTCTGTCCAGCTCCGCCAGCGTCTCTGGCCCCTGTCCTTCACCGACAATAGAAATAGTGCCATCGCGGCCAATACTCAGCTGCTCAAAGGGCGGCAAGGCGATAGGACCATTATTGCCCAACACGGGTAGTCCCCCGGCGGTGCGTAAAATACCGGCAGCATCCACCTTCAAGTCGCCAGCACGGGTAAAGGCCTGACCACCATCGGGCGCCTGCACGGCAATAAAGCCATCGCCGTTAATGGCCACATCCAGATCGCGCCCGGTTTGCACCAATGGCCCAGGAGTAAAGTCAGTGGCGGGTGACTCTGTCAGCGCGTAGGCGCGAGTGGCGTAACCGTCGCCGTAATACACGCCCATACTGCGCGCCTGGGCAAAGTCCGCACGAAAACCTGTGGTATTGATATTGGCCATGTTATTAGCGCGATTGGTTTGCGCCAGCATGTTGTGCTTGGCACCAGTCATGGCGATGTAGAGCGCTTTATCCATGATGGACTCCGTTGTTTTTTTGGCGTTTGACGATGGACAACTCGTACTACAGGTTTAAATGCAACCAGCATGCCAACAAATAATATTCAATATTTTCAACAACTTGGAGAAGTTTGAAGGGGTTATTGTCAGGTCCATGACAAAAAGGCGGCAAATGGCTTCCGCCATTTGCCGCTCAAGGATTGGCCTGCTGGCCTTAACGGAGGTTGATAATGGTCTGGGTCGTCTGGTTGGCCGTTTCAATGGTTTTCGCGCTCGCCTGGAAGTTGCGCTGAGCAATAATCAGGTTCACCAACTGAGCCGACAAATCCACATTGGACTCTTCCAGAGCGCCCGAGTTAATCGAGCCCAAAGAAGCTGAACCCGGGGTGCCAATCACCGCCTCTCCCGCAGCGGCTGTCTGCGCCCACATGGTGTCGCCAACAGGTTTTAACGACTCGACACTATTGAAGTTAGCCAGCGCTACTTGCCCCAAGACTTGCGCCTCGCCGTTGGTGAAACGAGCAAAGATAACCCCGTCTTCTCCCACGTCCAGGCCCGCAAGGCGTCCGGTGGTATAACCGTTTTGATCCAGATCCTCTACGGAAAAGGGACCGCCAAACTGGGTAGTGTTTTGCAAGCTGATTTCAAAGTTGGAACTGGTGGGAGGCTCCACCACGGGCAATTGTCCGCCCTGCAGCACATTCTGTGGTCCCAGAGAGCCAATTTCATTGCCCTCTTCATCGCGCGGCACCCAATTAGAGATCAACATACTGTCTGACAATGAACCGTTGAGCGTACCATCGTCATTAAAATGTACGTTGAAAGAGGCCCGGGAGGGCAAGGTATTTTCTGGCGAAGGCAGTGTCGGGTCGGGGTCCCCTACTTCCTGGCCATCAATCAATACATGCATCACCCAGTGATTAGGTGATGTAGATAAGTCCTGCGGGTTATAGGGCTGTTTGACGAAATACTGTGTCATAATATGGGGGTTGCCCAAACTGTCGAATATCTGTACCGAAGTTGCATGGTTGTAAGTCGCTTGATCGTTAGGATCAAATGAGTTGATGGGCACCTCGGTAAAGCTCGCGGGGATCAAGGGCGCAAACAGGTTCCCCACTGCGGGGGTGCTATTTGTCACGCTGAAACCTTCATTCATGACAATATTGATTTCACCGCCTATAGTCAGCGCATCTGTCACATTAGTGAGCGACTGTAATCCCGTGCCGTTGCGACCAATAACATCTACCTGACCTGCGGCTGGATTAATATTCTCATCAAAACCAAAACGCAGATCTGTGCCCACCGCTGAGGTGATCACCAGATTGCCATTGTTATCCACCGAAGCCGAGATGCCCGGCAAGGTGGATGTGGTCAAGGCGTTAATTTCATTGGCCAGTGTCGCCAGCGTTTGAGAGGCCAGCACCACACCGTTGAGAGTGAGGTTATTATTACTGTTATCGAAGTTGGCCTGCTGAACTGTCGCCTGAGTGCTTGCCGAAGCGCTGACTCCTGCCAGAGAGTTAAGCTCGGAAGCCGTTTGCGCGGCCGAGGCGCCCTCTTCTGAAGTAAAGGTTACTATAGCACCGGTGGGCCCTTCAATTTCCAGCGTTTGAGCCACATAGCCGTTATTGGTGGCAGCGATACCCGAAGTAAGAGTGCCGCCACCCAAAGCTGTGGCTAAGGCATTAGCACCCGTCACGTTGCTCACTGCAATACTGCTAGGCACACCGCTATTGATATCGCGAAACTCCAGCACACCACCATTATCAATGGCTTGCACATTAATCGGTGTGGTCGAACTGAAAATAGCGGCATTAATCAGGTTGGCCACATCTTGCAAACTGTTGGCCACAGACGCGTCCAGAGTGACTGTTACTGTGCCGTTGGCCGATGCCGGTGCTGACCCTGTCAAATCCAGATCAAAGCTGACGTTGTTAGCGCCAAAGTCAATCGCTGGTGGCACCGTTACTGCGCCAAAATCCAGGGTGGTAATAGTGGCGTCTTGCAGACCCATTTGTGCCACGCCAATGGCCGCGCCATCGGTGCCAAAACTGCTTCCAACGGTTTCCAGTACTTGCTCATTGGCATCCAGATTAAACTGCGCATCTACAGCGGTAGTTTGACGTGGTGCCTGGGTGCTGACATCGACTTGCAAGTTGCCCAGAATACCGCTGACATTACCGCCACTGTCGGCCATATAACCTTGCAGATGGCCGCCGGTATTGGTGATGATGTAGCCATCCTTATCTAATCCAAAAGCACCCGAGCGAGTGTATAGCTGATCGCCTTGATTGCTGATCACAAAAAATCCAGCACCATTCACCGCCAGGTCCAACTGGTTGTCAGTAAAATTCAAATTTCCCTGACTGAATTGCTGGCGAATCATTTGCAGGTTTACCCCGCTGCCCGGCGTGTTGGAGCTGGTGCCCAACAGGCTGCTGGCATAAACATCACCGAACTCCGCCCGTGAACTTTTAAAGCCCGTAGTGCTGGCATTAGCGATATTGTTACCCGTCACGTTAAGATCGGTATTGGCGGCACGAATGCCGCTTAGTGCGGTATTGAAAGGCATATTCCACCTCTGCTGAGTTCAGGCGCCACAAACACACGCCTCGATTATTGTAAGTTTATTGTTACTAGTTAAATTGAGTCACTTCGCTAATATCCACGGCACCTACGCCCGCCAGGTTTAAGGTAATGCCCCCGTCAGGATTTAATGTAACGCTGTTGACGTTGGCGCTTAACGCTGTCTCCAACTGCTCGGCCTCACCGTCCACCAAGGCATTCACCTCAAAAGAATAATGGCCGGGCGGCAAGGGTTCATCGGCGGCTTGCCAGTCCAGCAATTCACCGTTGATTTCCATATACATACCATCCCAGCGAAAGACCAATTCGCCATCCGGCTGTGTCCCCAAGGGTATCTGCCCTACTAGAGAGCCATCGCTGTGATAGATACTCAAACTGACATTGGCCGAGGACTCGGGGATCTCCACCGATCCGGCGACAATACCTTCGGGCAACAGCAGCGCTTTATCCGTCGGTACGGAAACTGAACGACCGACCAGGGAAGAGGCTTGCAGCGCCTGGTTGGACATAAAGCTGCCGCTGAAATCCTCAAACTGACTATTCAGACGCTCCAGCCCTTCCACCGAACTGAACTGTGCCAGCTGGGCAATAAAGTCCGAGTTTTCCTGCGGGCTCAAAGGGTCCTGATTATTAAGCTGGGTAATCATCAGCTCGAGGAAAGCCGACTGTCCCAACTCGTTACTTTTTGTCTCCGGCTGCTTTTTATCTATACTCAAATGGCTGAGTATATTGGCAGCACTGTTAGCGTCATTGACTTGGGTCATGGTGTTTTCCTCACTGGCCAAGTGTCAGCACACGTTGCGTCATCTGCTTGGCAGCGTTCATGACTTCAACATTTATCTGAAAAGAGCGAGAGGCCGATATCATATTGGTCATCTCTTCAACCACGTTGACATTGGGGTAGAAAACATAACCTTCTTCATTGGCCATTGGATGGCTAGGCTCATAGCGCTGCTGATAAGGCGCATCGCTCTCGACGATGCCCTGTACCGATACACCGGCGCTACCTGCATAGTCATCTCCCGCAATAGCACTGCCCTCACCCCACAATTGATCCCGCGCAAGAGCTGCAAACACCGGGTGACGCGCACGATAGACCTGATCCACACTGGAGCTGGCTGACTGGGCGTTAGCCAAGTTGCTGGCGGTGGTGTTCAACCGCAGGCTCTGGGCATTCATTCCGGTACCGGCAACATCAAAAATATTATTCAAAGACATGGGTAAACCCTCTGTTATTCAGCAGCAACTACTGGCCTGTCAGGGCTTTATTCAGCCCTTTGAATTTACTGTTGAGCAGCGTGAAACTCGCCTGGAAGGCCAGCGCATTTTTCATAAACTCAGCGTGCTCCACTTGATCTTCCACGGTATTGCCATCCACCGACATCTGATGCGGCGTGCGGTAGGACAAAGGCAAGTCACCGGCAGCAGAACCGTGCAGCGGCAGGTGGCCAGAGGCAGTTTGCGTCAGCGCCAGAGACGCCCCGGAGGCTCGGCCCAGGACCGTTTTAAAATCCACATCCCGCGCCTTAAAGCCAGGCGTGTCGACATTAGCGAGGTTATTCGCCAATACCTCTGCACGCTGGGCCCGCATTTTAAAGGCCTGCTCGTGAACACCCAACGCACTTGAAAAAGACATACTCATAACTCACCCATTGCCGTTTTTGCTCAGACGCTCAAGTCAAAGCAACTGGCATGCCAACTGATAAAGCAGGAATTAATCCATTGATTTATAAGAAGTTATTGTTTTCGACAAAGAAAAAGGAAAGCGATGATAAGCGGCAAGCGGCAAAGCTTTTCCGCTATTGCCTCTGGCGGCAGAAAGGTGATTAAACGAGAGTTGGTGCTATTCGGCTATTGGCGAGCTTTGGCTTGATAATAAATACCCGGCTCACAGCGCACCATATTAAAAAGAGGGGCCGTTTGGCCTACACCTTCGGAGGAACCCAGAAATAGAACCCCCCCCGGCTTGAGGCTGGTGTGAATTTTTTGCAGGATATCGCGCTTTAACTCGGCATTAAAATAAATCAGCACATTGCGGCAAAAGACAATATCGAAGCGCCCGAGCAAAGCATAGGAGTCGAGTAAATTGAGCGCCCGGAATTCTACCCGATTGCGCACAGAGGCTTTGATACGCCAGGTGGTTTCACTCACCGCCTCAAAGAATTGCTCGCGTCTTTCCGGGGAAAGTCCGCGCATAACTGACAGCTTGTCGTAGAGGCCCAGCCGTGCCTGCTCCAGCACGATAGAAGAAAGATCCGTAGCCACCACTTGCACTTCGCGCGATAAAACGCCCATGGCACGACGCTTATACTCTTCCACTGTCATACTGATGGAGTAAGGCTCCTGCCCAGAAGAACAAGCAGCCGACCAAATGCGTATCGGCCCTTTTTCGTGGCGGCGCGCCATCAGCTCTGGCAAGAGCACTGTTTTCAGGTGTTCAAAAGGATAGGTATCGCGAAACCAGAAAGTTTCATTGGTGGTCATCACATCCACCACTTGATCTTTCAGACGGCGATTGCCGCCGCTCTTTAAAGTGCGCACCAATTCGCCAAAGGTGCTCAGCCCATGCTCTTCCAGCAAACGCCGCACCCGGTTGGTCACCAGGTACTGTTTATTTTCTCCCAGAGATATGCCGCATGCCTGCTGCAAGAAAGCCCGAAACTCGTCAAACTCTGCCTGTTCCAGGCCGTACTGCTTCGGTATTGAATTTTTACTCATAAATGTCCTTCGGGCGAAGCATTTACTGCTTGTCGGCCAGGAGGTCCTCACCACTGAGCGCTAACACGCGGTCATTGATCCGCTTGGCCAGCTCATCCGGATGAAATTTCGCCAGAAAGTCATCGGCACCTACTTTTTTCACCATAGTACTGTTGAAAACACCACTTAGAGAGGTATGCAAGACAATATACATGGATTGCAATTGAGGGTTGGCGCGCACTTCGGCGGTAAAGGTATAACCATCCATTTCCGGCATTTCAATATCGGAAACAATCATCACCAGCTCAGCGTAAGGATCACGACCTTCGGCCAGCAGCTCCTGCAAATAATCGAGTGCTTCTTTGCCGTCAACTTTCGTTACGGTTTGAATGCCCATGGATTCCACCACTCGCTGAACTTGCTTACGGGCAATGGTTGAATCATCCACAATCAATACGCGCTTTTCTACGGCCCGCTGGCCAATATCAGTGTCTACCACGCCATCGCTGATATTTTCCTTGACCGGCGACACCTCGGAGAGAATTTTCTCTACATCAATAATCTCCACCAGCTGATTATCCACTTCAGTCACCGCCGTCAAATAATGCTCTTTGCCTGCACCTTTGGGCGGAGGATGAATATCACTCCAGTTCATATTGACGATACGATCAACACCCTGCACCAAAAAGCCTTGCTGCGTACGATTGTATTCGGTAATGATCACAAAACATTCGCTGGGGTTGGCCAACTGGCGACGACCAATGGCTTCACTGGTATCGAGAATGGGCAAGGTGCCACCGCGAATATGCGCCACGCCACGCACAACGCTCGCCCGACCGGGGATGCTCGTCAAGGGTGGGCACTGCAACACTTCTTTGACTTTAAAGACGTTGATACCGTAGACCTGCTTACCGTTGAGCCGAAATAACAGCAGCTCAAGACGGTTTTGCCCCACTAACTGCGTCCGCTGGTTGACACTTTCAAGCACGCTGCTCATAGCTTTGCCTCACCACCTTATGTGCCCTATTAATATTCATGGAAATCATAGCATTACACCCGCTTTATAAGATACCACTTAAACTTTAAAAAGCCTTGTGCTTATATACGGCATAAACCTTGCTTTATCCATCCACACTAGACCATAGCGGCTGAAAATTGACGCACTTTAGCGACGGAGCACACGGCTTCTGGCTCCTGCTTTCAGGATAGGACACAAATGACGGCTTATCGCAGTATTTATTTTTTCTTTATCGGTTGCGCGCTGGCACTGACAATGCCGAGCCAGGCGCTAGAGAATACCCGTGCAATTGAGCAACAAGTGGCCAAATTTCTGGAGCAAGAGTATCAGCAAAGCGCCAAAAAACTGACCATTCAAGTAGGTCGTCTGGACCCGCGCCTGCGATTGGCTGCTTGTGAAGAGCCGCTGCAGATGAACTTGCGCGACCCCGATCACAGTGGCGGCTCAATAAGTGTTCAGGTAAGCTGCGCCCTGCCTCAGCCCTGGGCGATTTACACCAGCGCGCAGGTGGACCTTTACCACGAAATTTTAGTGGCCAGGCGCGCTATCGGGCGGGGTGAAATTCTGAATGAGAGCAATGTGGAGCAAAAGCAGGTCAACATCAGCCTGCAACGCCAGGGCTATCTGATAGACCTCCAGTCGCTTGAGGGCCAAGTGGCCAAGCGTAACATTCGCCCCGGCGAGACTCTCCGCCAGGGCTTGCTGGAAGCGCCCTTGGCTATCAGCCGCGGACAAACTGTAAGCCTCGCTTCCAGATCGGGCGGCATTACCGTGGTCACCCAGGCAGAAGCGCTGGGCAACGGCCGCGTGGGCGAGCAAGTTCGGGTGCGCAATCTCAGCTCAGAACGTATTATTAGCGCGCGAATCATTGAAGAAGGCGCCGTGGAAGTCGTCTTTTAGGTCGAGGCGCGGCCAAAGTGTGTGCTAGCGCACAAATAAATGACTTTTGCGTTCAAGTTATACCAGCTATCGCCGATAGCGGATGTAGGCGTACTTTATACCGGGTGCGCTACGGGTAATACCAGCCCTTGTCGGCACTAACACGTTGGGATGAATTATGGCTATTGATACTACAAACAGTTACAAATCGGTCGGCTCTGCGACGAATCGCACCGGCAGTCAACCACTCTCTTCGGAGCGAAAAAGCGTCTCTGACGCACCGCGACAGGAGAGCACGCAGTCTGAAGATACGGTAGCACTGAGCCCGCAGGCCCAGCAGTTACAACGTCTGCAGGATAAAATAGACGCAGCTCCGGCTGTAGATAGCGAACGCGTGGCGCAGATACGCCAAGCGATTAGCGAAGGCCGCTTTGAAATCAATGCCGAGCGCCTGGCAGAAGCCATGCTCGCGCAAGAGGACTTGCTGAACTAAAGCGCGGGACCCAACGCCCGTGCTTGAACCTGCACGTCCAGCCAGTTATTAACGACCACGACAAGGGTAAAGAGGTAGGTATGTCCATCAATCCCCAGTTGACGCAGACCATGCTGGAACGCGATCAGCAAGCGGCGCAGGCATTGTTGCTACTTCTACAACAGGAAGGCCAGTTGCTGCAGGCGCGCGATCACCAAGAACTCACCGATCTGATCGACGAGAAAAGCAAACATATTCATGTGCTCAATGGGCATGCGGATGAACGCCTTGCAGTACTGGAAAGCCTGGGCATGGCGCCCACTCATGTGGAATGGGAAAACTTGTTGGCGAGTGACCCCGCTCTCGCTCCCTGTCTGCCTCTGTGGCAAGAGATAAAAACCATCCTGCAACAATGCCAACAGCTTAACGATATTAATGGCAAGCTTATTAATCGCTCCCAGCAAACCCTGGTGCGGCTTCTGGATCTGGTGCGCGGCAAGACGGCTAGCCCACAACTGTATAATGCCGCCGGCGCTTCCTCCCACACGCCCTCTTCCCAAACGCTGACACGCGCCTGACGACGCCGAAGCCGATCGATACGACGGCTTCTTGGCACAGCAGAACAAACTCCCTACAATACGCCCCTTCTCGCATGCCAAGCGAGCACTGGCGCCACCTGAGTGTCCTCTTGCCCGTTCATAAGCTGCGACTCCTGGCCCCGGTAGCTCAGCAGGATAGAGCAGCCGCCTCCTAAGCGGCAGGTCGGACGTTCAAATCGTCTCCGGGGCGCCATTTTTCGGTCAACTATGAATCTGATTCTACTTTTCCCACAGGATTGCATCGGCCCGGACACCGCCCGCTTAACCGATGTCCGCCGTGTGCAGCACATTAGAGAAGTGCTCGGCAGCCAGGTGGGCGACACGTTAAAAGCAGGCTTGGTCAATGAACGAATGGGACAGGCACAAGTGCTTGCCCTCACGCCCACCGAAGTCACGCTCAAATTGCACCTGACAGAAAAACCGCCCGTGGCCTCGCCCATCGAATTGATTCTGGCGCTGCCGCGCCCACAGATGCTCAAAAGAACCCTGCAACATATCAGCGCTCTGGGGGTGAAACGCCTGACGCTATTGCAAAGCGCCCGGGTGGAAAAAAGTTATTGGCAGAGCCCACAGCTCACTGACCAAGCTATTCGGGAGGCCTTGACTCTGGGGCTGGAGCAAAGCGGCGATACGCTGTTACCGCAAGTGCAAATGGCGCGTCGTTTTCGCCCCTTTATGGAAGATGACCTGGCCGATCTTGTCGACCAGCGACAGGCTTTGATCGCTCACCCTTATGCGGATCAACCCTGTCCCTTTGCCGTCACCTGCCCCACTTTGCTCGCTATAGGACCGGAGGGCGGGTTTCTGCCGAGGGAAGTGGACGCCTTTGCTCAGGCAGGCTTTCAGGGAGTGTCTCTGGGGCCGCGTATTTTGCGGGTAGAAACAGCCGTGACTTATCTGCTGGGTCGGCTGTCACCCTAGGTTATCGCTATCATCACTGGCTGCACTGCGCAGTAACATTTCAAAAGCACCGAGGCTGAGCGGCCTACTAAAGTAAAACCCTTGGCAAGAATGGCAGCCATACTCACGCAGTAAATCCAGTTGCTGTTTTTCCTCAACGCCTTCAGCGATTACTTCCAAATCCAGCAGCCGTCCCATAGTAGCAATGGTTTCAACCAGGATACGATCGCTGTAATCGTCGATAATATCGCGCACAAAGCTTTTATCAATTTTTAACGCCGCCACAGGCAAGCGCTTGAGATAACTGATAGAGGAATAACCGGTACCAAAATCATCAAGGGAAAAACTGATACCGTGACTGATCAATCTGCT
>Ga0079223_10001000_pt1 | contig 16054 bp, 17 predicted proteins | sample Stecom2011_FD_75072 | JGI IMG/M metagenome (GOLD analysis project Ga0079223, IMG submission 75072) | Agricultural soil microbial communities from Utah to study Nitrogen management - Steer compost 2011 | ecosystem: Environmental > Terrestrial > Soil > Agricultural land | place: USA: Utah... | reverse complement strand
GATGTGCTGGAGCGGAAAAACGGGTTTGGCGGGGGGCTCGTAGAGGATCTGCGTTGTTTCGCTCCTTCTTCCCGCCTCTTTTGCATTCTGGTCGGCACTCTTCGGCTGCAGCGACCAGAGGCTTACCGAGTAATGCCGGATGGATAGTGCGCCATATCATGTTCGGCCCCATGACGATAATGCGAGGCGTATGGGCCGCGGTGTAGCAGGGAAGGGCGGATAATCTAAAGTTTCTCTGCCCAGCCTTCCGGATCATTCAGAAAACGTCGCACCTGTGCCGTCCCCTCATCCGTAAGATAATGGCGAGCTTCCGCTTCCGCGAGCGCATCCCACCAGGTGCAAAGCGCGTGCAGCTTGACGCCCGCTGCTTCCAGAGTGGCAATGCCCTCAGGGAAAATGCCGTAGTGAAAGACAACGAAGCAGTGCGCTACCTCGGCGCCCGCGTCGCGTAGGGCTTCTACGAAGCTGAGCTTGCTGCCGCCGTCAGTGGCAAGATCTTCGACCAGCAGTACCCGAGCGCCTTCCGAGAAGGTGCCCTCTATGCGCGCATTGCGGCCGAAGCCTTTAGGCTTCTTGCGAACGTAGACCATCGGCAAGCCCAGCCGGTCGGCCATCCAGGCAGCAAAGGGTATGCCCGCGGTCTCGCCGCCGGCAACGGCATCAAAGGCCTCTGGTCCAACAGCTTGCGCCAATTGACCGACTGCCAGATCCATCAAAAGCTGCCGTGCTCTTGGGAAGGAGATGATTCGCCGACAGTCGACGTAAACGGGGCTCCGCCGTCCCGAGGTGAAAGTGAAGGGGTCCTCTGGCCTAAAGAGAACCGCTTGTATGTCCAACAGCGTACGAGCAGTCAGTCGGGCGCATTGTTCGGCGGAGCCTATCATCGGCCTTCTCCGGTTCTAGAGCGGAACGCGTTTGGTCTGGAATACCTAGCGTTCATGACCAACGCTTGATAGGGCGCGGGAGCGAAACAGGCAATCGCCACTTTGACAAGGACCGCCGAGGCGGCCAGAGTGAGGCGAGGCTTGGGGTGCCTCGTCATCACGACGGGGCTGAGATCATACCCATTGAACCTGATCTGGATCATGCCAGCGCAGGGAGCCTGCGGTTTCCTTGCCGAGGGCTGTCCGGTGCCGGTGACTCCTTATAGCCAGCCGGAGGGACCGATGTCAGAGGCATTGCTCGAAACCTTAAGAAATCCCGGTACGACCCTTTCAGCCATCCGCGCGCAGGCGCCTTTGGTGCACAATATCACCAACTTCGTGGCGATGGATCTGGCGGCCAATCTCCTGCTTGCAGTGGGAGCCTCGCCGGCCATGGCCCACGCGGAGCAGGAGGTGGAGGAGTTTGTCGCCCTCGCAAATGCCCTCACCATCAATACGGGTACCTTCACCAATGAGTGGATGGCGTCAGCGGTCGCCGCGGCGAGGAGCGCGGCCTCCGCGGGCACTCCGTGGGTACTGGATCCGGTAGGCTGTGGTGCAACGCGGTTCCGCCACCAGAATGCCACGCGGCTCGCGCAGATGCGGCCAAGCATAATTCGCGGCAATGCCTCCGAGATCGCCGCGCTGGCTGGGAGCAACGCGGCTGAGTCCGGCGGAAAGGGTGTCGACGCTACGGTCGCTGCCGAGGCAGTGGTCGAGCAGGCGCGTCGTTTGGCGCAGAGCAGCGAAACGGTGGTGGTCGTGACGGGAGAGGTCGATTTAGTAACCGATGGCGTTCGGCTGATTCGCGTGCGCAACGGCCATGTCCTACTAACGAGAGTCACGGCAACAGGCTGTGCCTTGACTGCCCTGACAGGGGCTGCCCTTGCCGTCTGTCCTGATCCCATGAGGGCCGCAGTTCATGCACTGGTTATCTTGGGGGTCGCTGGAGAGCGCGCAGCTGCAGCCGCGCAAGGGCCGGGCAGCTTTCGGATGCAACTGCTTGACGCCCTGTACAACCTTGATGCGCATGAGCTCGATCGAGAGGTGCGGATATCATGAAACGCCCTGTCTTTGATCTCGCCCTCTACTTCGTCGTCGGGCCTGCAGATTGCGGCGGACGAGCTATCGAAGACGTGGTTGGCGCGGCGCTCGAGGGCGGGGTAACCCTGGTCCAGCTTCGCGACAAGAAAGCGGATGATGCGGCATTGGTTGATCTCGGCCGGAAGATCCAGCCGCTCTGTCGTGCTGCGGGTGTTCCTCTCATCATCAACGATCGCCTGGAGCCTGCACTGCTCCTGGAGGCAGAGGGAATACATGTTGGCCAGGAGGATCTGGCTGTAGCGCAGATACGTCCAAGGCTTGGCTATGACCGCATAGTCGGCGTGTCGGCCGGCAGCCTCGAAGAGTTGTCGCGCGTGGCCCAGGATCAGGTCGATTATCTCGGCGTGGGTCCCGTCAATTCGACGCTCAGCAAAAGTGATGCAGGTGCAGCCATCGGCTCCCAAGGGGTGGCGATCATCCGCGAAAACAGCAGCCTCCCCATCGTTGCCATCGGCGGCATCAAGCTGCCGGATGTAGCGCCTCTGATAAGCGCAGGCGCGCAAGGCGTCGCAGTGGTCTCGGCGATTGCCGCGGCGCCCGATCCAAAGGAAGCTGCGCAAAGACTGAGGAACGCGGTTGAAGAGGCGCGGTCAGGTTTGAAAGGTCAGGCGTAGGGTTTCGCGGCCATCCTGCTTTGACAGGATAACCTGATCAGCAAAATGGCGGATCAGTCGGATTTCAAGCTCCCGGGTCATCCGCTCTTCTTCCGACTCCTCGATCGCCCCAGGCTGTTCCGCCACGGCATAGGAAACTGACGCGATGATGCGGAACTCGTCATAGTTAATGTCAAGAATGAGCGGCTGATCTCGCCGTCCATCCGCAAGTGCTAGCTCGCCCGCTTCCGTCAGGGCCCCCGTCACCCGTTCCATAACGTCGCGCCGGCTGCCCCAGATGGAGCCCTGCTCACGGCAGAAGGATACGATCTTCGCGAGTAAGTCATCGCTCAGAGTAGCTTCAAGGCGGGCGCTCTGCTTGACGCCTATCCGGAAGATCCCGTTCAGCACCAAGGCCGTGAGCAAGGCTACGACCAATGAAGAGCCGGCAATGGACTGCATCCAAAGCGGCAGGCTTGCGAAAAGATGGGGGTAGACGTCGTGGCTGATCCCCAGAACCAGCGCAATGCCGATGGCCAGAATGCGTCGGCTGTCCAGCATGCGGGCAACAATGATGCTGAGGCCATTGGCCAGGATGAACGCCGAAGAAAAGAGAAGAATCGCGCCGAACAGGGGCGGGGGTAGCGAAAGAATGAGGTCGTGCAGGGAGGGGAGGAAAGCCAGCAGCAAGAAAAGTCCAGCGATGGCAAAGCCGACTGAGCGCGCAATCACGCCGGTGGCCTGAGAAAGGCCGATCGATCCCGAAAAGCTGTTGAGCCCGACCGTTCCGAGCGCACCTGCAATCACGGTGCTGACGCCATCCGCCCTGATACCGCGCTCGATGCTTCCCATGTCCGGGCGCACCCAGTCCGGATTGCCGATCTTCTGGCAAGTCGTGATATCGCCGACCGCTCGTAGCGAGCAGGCCAATGCGCCGACCAGAAAGGGGACGGCGAGTCCCCAGTCGAAGCTGAGTGGAAGTAGCGGCAGGCTGGGGATCGCGAAGAGACGAGAAGTGTGAGGTGCGGACTCGAAAAGACCATCGACCGCCCCGAACAAGGCCATCCCTCCATAGACGAGAGAAAGGCCCAGCAGAACCGAGAAGACCTTGAGCGGACCTTTCCCCCAAACATTGAGCGCAACGATAACCACAAGCGTCACCAATCCCAAAGCGGCGGTGTGGCCGTCGATCTGAGAAACGCGAAAGGTTTCTTCGGCCATGCCGAGGATCAGCCGGAAACCGAGCAAGCCGAGAATGAGCCCGATCATCACGACAGCCAGACCGGAGACCTCGACAGGAAAAAAGGGGCGAAGCCGGCGAAGACCGAAGGAAAAGACGATCTCGCACAGGCCAGCAAAGATGGTCATGCCGAAGACGAGACCCAGCCCTCCTGTCTGCGCCGCGATCAGAGAGGGGGGAAGATAGGCGGCCGTAAACACGGAGGGAGCCAGATAGCCGCTGCCCAGATGTGGGCCACGCAAGCACAGCAGGAAACTCCCGACACCAAGTGCAAGAAGCGATGCAGCTATGACCGCTTCTTGCATTTCCGGTGGCGCATCGGCTGCTCGCAGCACCAGAAGAGGAAATACCAACCCAGTCGGTGCGATTACAGCAACATGCTGCAGACCGTTAAGGATCAGCATCCCCAGGGACAGGGGCGCCTCTTGTAGAGGTTCTGCCTGTTCCGGAGCAAACGAGGTAGCAGCTGTCACCAATCGTCCTAAAACAGTAGCCGCTGATCTCGCGCGCTGAGGAAGGCGCTGCTTGAGACGCGAGTCCACTCGCTTGTCGTCAACATGAACTCGGCCAAAGAATCTCTTACCTTGGCCGCAAGCGCGTCTTCTTCGGCGGTTTCGGCCACGACTTCGCGGGAAACCTCCAGGAATCGATCAAGGATTTCATCAGACCAGGCGCGAAGCTGGACACCGTCTTCTTGCACCAAGGTTTTCAGGTTCTCGGCGTTGCGGGTTTGATATTCAGCGAGCGTGACCAGCGTTTCGGCCTGGGCAGCGTTCTCCATCATCGCGCGCTGAGACTCGCTCAAGGATTCCCACACTTCGAGCGATATACCGAGATCCAGCATCCCGCTCGGCTCCTGATAGCCGGGATAGTAGTAGTAGGGGGCGGCGCGGTAGAGTCCCATAGCACGGTCAGGCCAGGGCGCGACCCAGTCGCTGCCGTCAAGCGTGGCGCTCGCAAGCGCGGTAATCACTTCAGAGGCTGGGAGATTGACGACCACCGCTCCCAGGCGGCTGAGCACCTGACCGGCAAAGCCCGGGAAGCGAATGCGCAAGCCTTGGAAGGCTTCGACGCTCTCGATCGGCTCGCGGTACCAGCCGCTCATTTGTTGGCCAGTGTCGCCGACAACCAGGTGCTTGAGGCCGAAGTTCTTGCCAACCTCGTCGAAAAGTTCTTGCCCGCCGCCGAAGTGCATCCATGCCTGAAACTCCATGGGAGTCGGGCCGAAGGGAACGGAGGTGAAGAAGGCATAGGCGGGGTGCTTGCCCTGCCAGTAATAAGCAGCGGCGTGGTAAAGGTCCGCCGTTCCCGCTTCGACCGCGTCGTAAACTTCGAAAGCGGGTACCAGCTCGCCAGCAGCCTGCAGCTCGATTTTGAGGCTGCCCTCCGAAATCTGGCTGACACGGTCAGCAAAGCGCTGGGCCGTGGTTCCCAAACCTGGCAGGCCCCGTGGCCATGCGGTAACCATGGTGAGCGTTCGCGTGGATTGCGCAATTGCCGGCGCGGCGAGGCTAGCGCCACCTGCAGCGGCCAAAGGCAGCAGGGAAGCGTGGCGCAGCGACTGACGGCGGGTGATTTTCATGACGGCTCCAGGCTCTGGTCATTTACTACAGGAAAGTGGCAGGCCAGCTCGCCTTGTCCAGCATCGGCTTGCCTAACCTGTCCTTGTTGCTTTCTACCTACCACTAGATGCGGTTGCATTATGACGCAAGCCTCACAAACGCCACTTCCCCCGACTCTTTCCGCTGCATTAGTCATAGCGCACACCGTGATCGGATCCTATGCTGCGCCGGTCGATTGAGCGGAAATCATCGGGAGAGCAAAGGCTTGTCTTCTAACCCGCAGTCTCATGCGGAAGGTCGCAACAACAACCAGCGTTCCGCCTCGCCCATGCCGCTGCGCGGGGCCAGCTACACCATGATGGTGCTAAGCCTGACAGAACTGGCGCAGCCTGATTTCTTCCCTCGCCTCCAGGCGAAAATTTCGCAAGCTCCCAGCTTTTTTGATGGCGCTCCCATACTATTGAACCTAGAGGGCACCTCCGGGGGGTCGGCAAGCGACTTCAAGGAGTTGGTGGCTCGACTGCGCGAGCTGCGTCTGGCTCTCGTCGGTGTGCAGGGTGGGGACGATGCCCAGCATGAAGCTGCCATGGACGTAGGCCTGGCGATCTTCCCGTCTTGGCGTGCCGGTTCAAGAGGTTTGAGAGACTTGGCGATGCCGGTGTCTGGAAGCAGCAGCGCGCCAGAACCGGTGGTGGAAGTGAAGCGGCCGCTTTTGATCGAACGGCCGGTGCGCTCTGGTACGCGCATCTATGCTGAAGGTACCGATCTGGTGGTAACGGCTCCTGTCGGCGCTGGCTCGGAATTGCTGGCGGATGGCAGTATCCATGTTTACGCGCCCCTACGAGGAAGGGCTCTGGCAGGAGTCTCTGGCGATACCGATGCTCGTATTTTTTGTCGACACCTGGCGGCGGAACTGCTTTCCATCGCCGGCCGCCACCTGGTGAATGAAGAGATTGCTGATGCGGTACTGGGGCAGCCAGTCCACGTACGGCTGGAAGGCGATCAACTCCTTATTGAAACAGTGGACTGAGTGCCCGTAGCAGGCGGAAGGACTAGAACGTGGCCAAGATTATCGTGATGACCTCGGGCAAGGGTGGCGTGGGAAAGACGACGTCAAGCGCGGCCTTTGCTGTCGGCCTCGCCAAGCGAGGCCATCGCACCGCAGTGATCGATTTCGATGTTGGTCTGCGGAACCTGGACATCGCCATGGGATGCGAGCGCCGGGTTGTTTACGACCTGGTAAACGTTCTCAATGGCGAAGCGACGCTCCGCCAAGCCCTCATCCGGGATAAGCGACTGGAAAACCTCTCAATTCTTGCCGCTTCCCAGACGCGGGACAAGGACGCCTTGGAGATCGAGCCTCTGGGCAAGATCTTCGACGAGCTGCGCAAGGATTTTGACTACATTGTCTGTGACAGTCCGGCAGGTATCGAAAAGGGAGCCGTTGCGGCGCTCTACTTCGCGGACGAGGCGATCATCGTCACCAACCCGGAAATTTCCTCGGTGCGCGACAGCGATCGCATCCTGGGGATACTTGCGAGCAAATCGAAGCGAGCCGAGAAGGGCGAGGAACCGGTTAAGGAAAACCTGCTGGTGACACGCTACGACCCGCTACGGGTCGAGAAGGGGGAAATGCTTTCAGTGGAGGATGTGCAGGAAATCCTCTCCATTCCTCTGTTGGGCGTAATTCCCGAAAGCGAGGCGGTCCTGCGTGCATCCAATATCGGACAGCCTGTCATTCTCGATGGGGATAGTGCTCCGGCGCAGGCCTATGAAGACGCTGTGGGTCGCTTCCTGGGCGAAACGATCGAGCACCGCTTCATGAGACCTGCGCGCCGCGGCTTCTTTGCCCGCCTGATGGGGAGGACCGCATGAGCTTCTTCGGTTTCTTTCGCAAGCGAGACTCGACGGCGTCCGCCGCCAAGGAGCGGCTGAGCTTCGTTTTGTCGCATGAGCGCGCCGGTCGTGACGCGCCGGACTACCTGCCACGCTTGCAGAAGGATATCTTGGCGGCGATTGCCAAGTATGTGCCCATTCCCGATGAGAATGTGGCCGTCCGCATGGCACAGGAAGACGGGACTGCACGCTTGGAAGTCAATATTGATCTTCCACCGAAAGCACCGCTGGAAAAGCGACGCGCTTGATGCTCAAGGAGTATGACAGAGGGTCGCGCCCCTGAGTCTGTAATTGTATGAGGCTGTAATTGTAATTGCCTGTGGGCGGCCATAGGTTGCCAGCTTCAGGCGCATGATGCTGCTCGGCGTCGGCGGTGCAGTCGCCTGAACGGCTTATTCTGCAGTTGGATTCCTGATGTCCACTCTCGCCTTTGAAGGGGTGAGCCACGCCTACGGCAAGTTGGCGGCGGTCAACAACGTTACCCTGACGGTCGATGACGGGGAGCTGGTGTGCTTGCTGGGCCCCTCTGGCTGTGGAAAGACAACACTGCTCCGCCTTGCGGCCGGCCTTGAGGCCCTGCAGCAAGGTCGCATCCTGATCAACGGCCAGGTTATGGCGGATGGGCGCCGTGACGTCCCGCCGGAAGAGCGGTCGATCGGCCTCGTTTTCCAGGATTTCGCCCTCTTCCCGCACCTCAACGTGCGGGATAACGTGACTTTTGGGCTCCGCGGCATAAACCGGCCCACGCGGCAGAAGTGCGCGCAATCGGCACTCAAGCAAGTCGCCATGGAAGACTATGCGGAAGCTTTTCCGCACATGCTATCTGGCGGCCAGCAGCAGAGGGTGGCCTTGGCCCGTGCACTAGCACCGCAGCCGCAATTGATGCTCCTGGACGAGCCCTTTTCTGGCCTGGACGTTCAACTGCGCCAGGAAGTTCGCGATCAGGCGCTCCACGTCCTGAAAGCATCCGGAACCGCTACGGTGATGGTCACCCATGATCCGGAGGAAGCCATGTTTATGGCAGACCGGATCGTGCTGATGTATCGGGGGCAAATTCAGCAAGTCGGCCGCCCCGAGGATCTCTACTTCAAGCCGGCTAATGCCTTCGTGGCCTCCTTCTTCGGGGATATCAATCGTATCGCTGCGCGCGTCGAGGAGGGTCGGATTCGCACTGCGCTTGGAAATTTCGACCAGGGGGCAGCACAAGAAGGTGAGCTCGTGGAAGTTCTTGTACGCCCGGAGGCTATCAAACTTCTTCCATCAGATAGTCCCGCAGAGGCTCAGCGGGCATCCGGCCAGGTGGTCGCGGCAAAGTTCCTGGGGCGTTCCAGCTTGATCCACCTTTCGGTTCCCGACGCGTCGACCGGGTTGCATTTGCATGTCCGCGTGCCGGGGCGATTTTTGCCAAAGGATGGTGAGACCTTCTCGATTGGTCTCGATACTTCTCAAGCCTTTGTGTTTCCGGCAAAAGCCGAATGAGGATTATTTCCCAGCGTCGTTGCGGTGCAGGTATGATTCTGCGATAGTCCGGGAAAGGGTCACATGGCCGTCAGGAGACAGTTGAGGAGTTTGTTTGGATGGGGAATATGGTGCTGAGCGACGTTCTGACGCTCGGAATGGTCGGTTCCTTCAGCGTTTGGCACTGGCTGATCGTGCTGGCTGTCGTGCTGATCCTCTTTGGTGGCGGTGGTAAGATACCGCGGCTGATGCGGGATCTGGGTTCAGGCATCAAGCAGTTTAAGTCCGGTATGAAGGAAGAGGAGGAAGCCTCCACTGCAGAGTCTCGCACTTTGGAGGACGGAAGCGTAAACACTGGGACTGCCTCTCCCCGCAGCGACGAGAGCAAGAAGGCCGTAAACGGTTGATCGAAGTGCCCGCGCAGGCGAACGCTAACAAGATGGCGTGTGCCTACGGATGCCGAGGCTGACGGATGTTCGATATTGGTTGGACCGAGATGGCGGTCATTGCCTTGTTGGCTTTGGTCGTGATCGGGCCGAAGGATCTGCCCCGGGTCCTGCGCACGATGGGGCAGTATATGCGCAAGGCGAGAGCTCTAAGCCGGGAGTTTCAATCCGGCCTCAATGATGTGATGCGTGAGGCCGAGCTGGAAGATGCTCGCAAAGCCATCGAATCGACGCGCAGCGGTCAGCTCGACAGGGAAATCCGCAAGGCCCTGGACCCCGATGGCTCTATAGATGAAGGGCTGCGAGATCTGGATAAGGAGGCGCGGGCATCGGCTGCAGCGTCCCCCACTTCGCGCTATCCCGAACCAAAGGCGTCCAAGAACGAAAAGGCTCGCACCACCCAAGCAGCGCGTGACAGCAAGATCGTCAAACATCCAGCCGGTACGAGCTCGGAGGCAGCTGCAGCAGTGGCTTCCCCGATGAGCTCGAATGTGGATGAGGCAAGCGAAGCGCCCGAGACTGTCTCGAGTGAGCGTGCCCAGAAGACGGGTTAAGGGCAGTGACGGACGAAGTCGTCGACTCTCATAAAATGCCGCTGCTCGATCATCTGATTGAGTTGCGGCAGCGTTTGTTGCGTTCGGTGATCGCGCTCTTTGTCGCGTTTTTTATCAGCTTCTTCTTCGCCGAATATCTCTATAATTTTCTCGTTCAACCGCTAGCAGATATCCTCCTGCAGCGTGGCGACGAGAGAATGGCCCGGATGATCTTTACGGATCTGACCGAGGTCTTCTTCACCTACGTTAAGGTGGCCTTCTTTTTTGCAGCTTTTGTGACCTGCCCGATTTTTCTCCTGCAGATCTGGAAGTTCGTCGCGCCGGGGCTTTACAAGCATGAACGCTCTGCCTTTGGCCCCTTTCTGGTGGCGTCGCCTATTCTCTTTTTCATGGGTGGGGCCCTTGTCTACTTTATCATTTTACCGCTGGCTTGGGACTTCTTCCTGCAGTTCGAAACGACTGGCGGTGACGGCACACTTCCGATTCAGCTAGAAGCGAAGGTTGGTGAGTACCTCGCGCTCACCATGAAGCTGATCTTCGCCTTTGGAATCTGCTTTCAGCTGCCAGTACTTATGACCCTGCTCGCCCGGGCGGGACTGGCTACATCCAAAGGGATGGCAGAGAAGCGTAAGTATGCGATTGTGGGCGTGTTCGTTGTTGCAGCCGTGTTCACCCCACCTGATCCCATCAGTCAGATCAGCTTGGCCATCCCGATCGTGATCCTTTACGAAATCTCTATTCATATGGCGCGCCTGATGGAACGGCGGCGTGAGGAAAAGGAAGCCGAGCTGGACCGTCAGGCCGGGATAGAGGTCTGACCGCTCGCTCGCCAGTCCGAGGCGGCGGGAGCCAGGGCGGAATCATCGGCCGCTTCATGGACGCTGCCGCTATATCAGACTATAAGCGGGCGGGGGCTGGGCAGCCTGCAAGGTAACCTTCTTGATTGGGGTTGCAGGCTTTGAGATGCCTTGGATCGGGTCCGTAGAGCGTTTGAGTGAGAAGCCCGCAGGCGCCTTATGGTCTGGATCGAAGGGGCCCGATCTAGAATCAGAAGTGGTATTTGCGGATGATGAAGGTCGAATCGGCGCTGCGTGGGAAGCGTATTCTCGTTACCAACGATGACGGAATACATGCGCCAGGTTTGAAGGCTCTTGAAACGATCGCCCACAGCCTCTCTGACGATGTCTGGGTGGTCGCGCCGGAGACCGAGCAATCGGCTGCCAGCCATTCTCTCACCATCCGGCGCCCGCTCAGGATTCGACGTTTTGGGGAGCGCCGCCTGTCGGTCGATGGCACGCCGACGGACTGCGTGGTGGTTGCCGTCAATCACATTCTAAGGGACCAGCAGCCCGGACTGATTCTTTCGGGAGTAAATCACGGCGGAAATTTAGCTGAAGACGTAGGCTATTCCGGCACGGTAGCGGCCGCCATGGAAGGAGCCCTCCTGGGCATTCGCGCGATTGCGTTCAGCCAGCTCCGGTACGGTGACGGCCCGACTGATTTTTCTGTGGCTGAGAAGTTCGGGCCCGACATCGTACGCAAGCTGTACAGTTTGGCACCTGAGCGGGACCTTCTGTTCAACGTGAACTTTCCTCCGCTTGCGCCCGAAGATGTCACTGGAGTGCGGGTTGCGCGGCAGGGCCGTCGCGACGACATGGTCGGTGTCGTCGAGGTGAATGATCCCTCCGGACGTCCGTACCTTTGGATCGGCCATTGGGGCGATGACACCACCCGGGAAGAGGATACGGATCTGGCAGCTATTCAGGCCGGTGCGGTTTCCGTTACGCCTCTGCACATCGACCTCACCCATAAGTCGAGCTTGCCGCTGCTGCGGGAGTGCTTCCCGTGAACGCCGAACCGCGCAAGATCCGGCTTCTCATGCAGCTCCGGCGTGCGGGCATTTCAGATACCGCCACCCTGTCGGCGATCGAACGTGTGCCGCGGGAAAAGTTCGTCCCACCCGCTTTTCAAGATCAGGCCTACGAAAACATTGCTCTGCCGATAGGGCAGGGGCAGACCTTGAGCCAACCGGAAGTCGTCGCTTTGATGACCCAGGCTTTGGCGTGTAACCGCCGCCATACCGTACTGGAGATCGGAACCGGCTCGGGCTATCAGGCTGCGGTGCTTTCACGGATCGCGCGGCGTGTCTACACGATCGAACGCCACAGGGCGCTCCTGCAAGAAGCGGAAAAGCGCTTTGCAGAGTTAAGAATCAGCAACGTCACCCCCCGGCTGGGCGATGGTTCCCGTGGTTGGCCAGAAGCCAGGACCTTCGACCGTATCATCGTCACCTGCGCTGCCGCCCTTCCGCCAGAACCGCTACTGAAGCAACTGGCGGATGACGGGATCATGATTCTACCCGTGGGCCAACAAGGACGAACGCAGGAGCTTGTCAGAATCCGGAAAAGTCCGGAGGGTATAGTGGAAGAGAATCTGGGAATGGTCCGCTTCGTGCCCTTGGTCGCTGACGGCCCCGCGGTGGCGGGCGGCCGGTCAACAGCCTGAGGTGCATGCATGATCTATCTGCGGTCCTTCGCAGTTCTTCTGATCATCGCCTTAATGGCAGCCTCCTGCAGTAACCCCGAGCGAGTGCGGGTCGCCAGCGCACCTCTGCCGCCTCTCCCGCGAGCGAAGCCCATGGATCTGGCAGGGGGCAGTGTCGGGCCCATGGCGAGTGTGCCCACATCGGAAGTAGAAGTAACGGCTATAGGCGAGGCACCTGCTGCGTCCCCTGCTACTTCCCCTCCTGCGGCTTCCCCAGGCGACACCGCGGCGCCCCTGCAGCCAGAAGCGGCAGGAGGCGAAGGGGAGGCGTCCCGGCTCGTGCGGCCGGCCGAGAGCAGCTACGTCGTACAGGCAGGTGACACGCTCTTCTCTATTTCGCAGCGATTCGAAGTACTTTTGGCGGCGATGATCGACGCCAATGGCCTCAACGCTCCCTTTGAATTGCGGGTGGGACAACCGCTCACCATTCCTTCCGTACGGGTCTATGAGGTGCGTTCCGGTGAAACCTTGGAGGACATTGCAGCGCGGCAGGGCGTGAGCACGGCTCAACTCGCGCAAGCCAATCGTCTTGAAGCTCCCTATCGCCTCTGGGGCGGACAGAGGCTCGTGCTACCCGGCACCGTCGCTGACGAACCGATCGGTGAAGTGGATGTGACGCTGGCCGAGGCGGCCGCCGCAGCGGCCCCGGCCGGCGAGGTGGCGGATCCAGCGGAGCCCCTTCCAACGCAGGAGGTGGAAGAACTGGCGCTGCCCCCGGAAGAAGACGTTTCCCAGCCACCCGAAACGGCTACACCTCCGGCGGATACTCAGGCCGAACCTAGCGAGCCGGCACCTGTTGCGGCGGTACCCTCGCCTCCACCACGGAGCGGTGGTCGCTTCCTTTGGCCGCTTCAAGGCGAGCAGGTTGCGGCTTTCGGTCCTCAAGGGGATGGCCGACATAACGATGGGATCAACATCGCGGCCGCGCGAGGCACCACCGTCGTTGCGGCGGAAAACGGTGTGGTCGCCTACGCCGGGAACGAGCTGCGTGGCTTTGGCAATCTGCTCCTGATCAAGCATTCAGACGACTGGATCACCGCTTACGCTCACAATGACCGTCTCCTGGTGAGCGCAGGCGACTCGGTCACCCGCGGGCAAGCCATTGCGGAGGTGGGTGCTACTGGAAGCGTTGCGCAGCCGCAGCTGCACTTTGAAATCCGCAAGGGCACGCGCGCGGTAGATCCCATGCCCCTGTTAGAGGGAACTGGTGGTGGTTAGCCAGTAAAGCGCTCAACCGGCCGTGTAGTGGCAGGTCGAGCGCGGTTACCGGGTGTCTGCCTAAGAGCCTATTCCAACCTTTGGCCCAGGCGACCGGCTAGATCCTGTACGAATTGCCAAGCGACACGACCGGAGCGGGCGCCGCGTGTGACGGCCCATTCGTTCGCTTCACGAATGAGCTGTTCCTCCGGTACATCGAGGCCGAAGCGGCGCGCATAGCCGCGGATCATGTCAAGGTAGGTTTGCTGGTCGCAGTTGTGGAAGCCGAGCCACAAGCCAAAGCGATCCGACAAGCTGACCTTTTCCTCGACAGCCTCACCCGGGTTGATGGCCGTAGAACGTTCGTTCTCGATCATGTCTCTCGGCAAGAGGTGGCGTCGATTCGACGTCGCGTAGAAGATCACGTTCTCCGGACGCCCCTCGACGCCTCCTTCCAGCACCGCTTTGAGCGACTTGTAGCTGGTATCGTCGTGGTCGAAGGAAAGATCGTCACAGAAGAGTAGGCAATGCCGGCTCTGACTACGGACCATCGAGAGCAGGCGGGGGAGGGTAGGAATATCTTCGCGATGGATTTCGATGAGCGCGACAGGCTCGAACTTTAGCTCTTCTGCTTGTTCGTTGACCGCGGCGTGAACCGCTTTCACGAGCGAAGACTTTCCTGTGCCCCTGGCTCCCCATAGCAGCGCGTTGTTGGCCGGCAAGCCTTTAGCGAAGCGCAAGGTGTTCGCGTGAAGTTGGGTAGCTTGGCGATCGATTCCGCGCAGCAGATCGATCTCCAATCGATTGGGGCGCGCCACTGGCTCGAGCCGTGGCCCCTCTGGCTGCCAGACAAACACGTCACTTCCATCCATTGTGAAGGATGGAGGTGACGGAGGCGCCAATTGCTCCAAGGCAGAGGCAATACGGTTCAACAGGCTGTATACTTCTCGCGGATCAAGCTCGCTCATGATGTCTCTTGCAGGGGCTGGCGCGTCCGGACGAGCATCCGGTCAGTAGCGCGAAGTCTATGAGTGGAAAAGCCTTTCGGCTAACGGTGCGGCAAGCTAGCCTTCGCGGCAGAAGTCCGTCAATCCGCTGGCCAGGTTTCATTGCAATTCATGTGCATGTGGCTATAGTCCGGCCTCACTTGCGGCCGGCTAAACGTCGGGCACGAACCATTCTTTAAGGAGTGAGTATGCTGATTTCTCCGGCCTATGCCCAGGCGCCAGGCGCCGGCGGAGGCGACGTCCTGGTGTCGCTGTTGCCAATCATACTGATTTTTGTCGTTTTTTATTTTCTGCTGATACGCCCGCAACAGAAGAAGGTGAAGCAACATCGCGCGATGATTGAAGCGGTACGTCGAGGCGACCGCATCGTCACCTCTGGCGGGATCATCGGGACCGTCACCAAAGTCATCAGCGATGGTGAGGTGGAAGTAGAGATCGCCCAGGGTACCCGCGTGAAGGTCGTGCGCCAGACCATCAGCGACGTGCTCGACAAGGGCGAGTCTCGTACGGTCGCCGAAACGAGCGGCGCTGAAAAGTAAGCGGCCCTTCAACAGGGTCCAAGGACTAGGACGCGCTGATGGTTCACATTTCCCGCGCGCAGCTACTTGCGATTTTCGGCGTTCTTATTGCTGGATTTCTCTTCGCTGCCCCAAATCTTCTTTCGCGTGACACGGTAGAGAAGCTGCCTTCATGGCTTCCAAACCAGCAGGTTAACCTCGGTCTTGACCTGCGGGGAGGCTCCTACCTGCTGCTGCGGGTCGATGTGGACGGCGTCTTCCAGGAGCAGCTGCAGGGATTTGTCGATTCTGTTCGCGTGGAACTGCGGCGGGCGCGGATTGGCTATACGGGGCTCGGGCTCGAAGGCAACAGCGTTGTTTTTTCGCTGCGCGACACTGCCGATATCGAACGCGCACGGGAGGTATTGCGGGACTACATCGGCGATGCCCGCCTTCGGATTAGCGATCAGGGTGAGGGCTCGATCACGCTGAGCGAGGAGGCCATGGCCGAGAGGCGCTCCGGCGTGGTGCAGCAATCGATCGAGATCGTCAGGCGTCGCATCGACGAGACCGGAACGCGCGAGCCCACCATCCAGCGCCAGGGTGAGGATCGAATCCTCGTGCAGCTTCCCGGCGAGGATGATCCAGAGCGCGTCAAGGACTTGCTTGGACAGACGGCACGAATGTCCTTCCACCTCGTTGAGGAAGACGTTGTGCCCGGGGTCGACCCGGTCCCTCCTGGATCCAAGTTACTACAATCGCGCGAACGAGCACCCGGTGGTCAGCCGCTTGAATACGTGGTCCGCAATCGGGTCATGGTGAGCGGCGACAACCTTGTGGATGCGCAGGCGACCTTCCAGGAAGGACAGCCGGTGGTGTCCTTCCGGTTCGATTCTGTCGGTGCGCAACGTTTTGGTGACGCGACGCGCAACAACGTTGGCCGTCTCTTCGCCATCGTCCTTGACGATGAAGTCATTTCCGCACCGGTCATTCGAGAGCCGATCCTTGGGGGACGCGGTGTGATCTCCGGAAG
>Ga0079223_10000996_pt1 | contig 16068 bp, 12 predicted proteins | sample Stecom2011_FD_75072 | JGI IMG/M metagenome (GOLD analysis project Ga0079223, IMG submission 75072) | Agricultural soil microbial communities from Utah to study Nitrogen management - Steer compost 2011 | ecosystem: Environmental > Terrestrial > Soil > Agricultural land | place: USA: Utah... | reverse complement strand
CGTAAAAGGAGTTTGATGCAAAACGGTATTATCTTCCACCATAAGATGTAAATCTAACTGATGTGCAGTTTCCTCTGTAATTGGTGCGCAAATTAAACCACGTCCATGTTTAGACATGAAATTAATTACTTCAGGCGTAACATTTCGTGCAGCGGTTACAAAGTCACCTTCATTTTCACGATCTTCATCATCAACCACGATGACCATTTTACCTTGCTTTATATCCTCAAGGGCTTCTTCTATTGTATGTAGCTTCATAAGTTTAAAAGATTCTGATGCAAAGTTACGATTATTATTACTCTTTTATTTATCTTTAATAGCTATACATGCATAAATAAATCAACATTTATAACGTTCTTCTTATATTTACTTTACATTTGTAGGAATGGAAATATCATGAAATACAACACCTATCATATCACAATAATATTATTGTTTTTTTTAGCCATGTCATTTGATCAATTAAATGCACAAGACAATTATCATGAACGGGATCACCCTGCATACTATACTTGGCTGAGAGCTCAAACTCAGTCACAAAATTATAGCGAAAATCCTACTTTTCCAGGGCATGGAAAAATGAGTAATAAACAAGTTGTTGATTACCTTCAATTCCAAAGATCTCATTATTTAGACGATGAACACTCCAGCATCGATCAATATAACATGAGAAAAACAATTGCTACTTTTCCTGAATATTATGATTTAGGAGTGGCTGCTTGGAGTAATCAAAAACCACTTTTAAACACTTTCTATAAAGACAAAATCGACTTCATCAGACTGCATAAGCAAAATGGCTTTCTAAGCATCAATCCAATTGTTATGCTTGGTGGCTCACATCATGTTGATGAAATAGCTCAACAATCCAGTACTCAATTTCAAGACTTCGCTTTAGGATTACAAATCAGAGGAAATTATAAAGGCAAAGTGGATGTAAACCTGAAGTTTAAATATCAACATAGTTATGCTAAGGACTACGAAATAGATTACTATAATACTTGGAATGCTTTACCGGGTTATACTCCTGAACAAGTTACTTTAAGCAATCATCACTTTCAATCTTTTCAACCACGTTTAGGAATTCAAGTTCCGATTATTAATAAGCATATTACTGCAAGCTTGGGCTATGATTCACATGGCTATGGTTCAGGGATAAGGTCCTTATTTCTTTCAGATGCAAGCGCACCGTATTTATATGCAAAAATCAGCACTAAAGTATGGAAATTACAATATGATAATTTATTCGCAAAAGTAAATACAGATAAAATACCCGGTTTGCCTCAACTAGGTGGACATAAATACTTCTCGGCACATACTTTAAGTGTTGAGTTATTCCCTTGGTGGCAATTAGGCCTTTTTGAAACAGTAACCTTTTCAAGAAAGAGCGGTTACGAAGCAGCTTATTTAAATCCATTGATTTTTTATAGATCCATGGAGAGAACTTTAGGCAGTCCTGATAAGGTTGCTTTAGGAATACAATCAGATTTCTTTCCTGTTAAAAACTTAAAACTCTATGGTCAGTTTTTATTAAATGAATTTACTTCTGAATTTTTCTTTAAAAAAACTGGTTATTGGGCTAATAAATGGGGAGGACAAATGGGATTCTTATATACGAATGTCGCTGGAATTAATAATTTCGATATACAAGGAGAAGTTAACTTGATCAGGCCTTATACTTATACACATTCATTAAGAAGAGAAGCTATCAATATATCCAACTTTGGAAATGGAAACACGCCTTTAGCACATCAATTAGGTGCTGGATTTAGAGAAGCCATTTTAAAAGCTCAATATCAAGTATTACCCACATTAAATATTCAATATTCAGGTCATTTTTACCAACAAGGTGAAGATAAAGACGGCTTAAATTACGGAAATAACTTATTCAAAAGTTACAGAGACAAACCCGTTATTTTTGGCGTAAACATGATTCATGGTCCTAAAAAAGAAGTTTGGTCACATCATTTACAAGCAAGTTATGAAATCTGGCCACAATTACATTTTGACATAGGAGGATATTACAGAACTCAAGAAAGAGCTCTAGATCTTTCCAACAATGAAAACTGGGGAATTTATACGCGACTAAGACTCAACTTCTGGAACAGTGCTTTATCATTATTCTAATTTCCTGATATTTAACCTTAAGGAATTTATGATTAAAACCACATCACTCATAGCCATAATAACAGCCGCCCAAATAGGACTTAAATAACCTAAGGCTGCAAATGGAATGAAAGAAACATTATAAAAGAATGCCCAAAATAAATTCTGTTTAATAGTCGTATAAGTATATCGACCCAATTTTATAGCTTTTGGCAAACCTGATAAGGAATTAGAAGATAAAACTACATTCGCAGACTGCATAGCTACTTGAGTAGCATCACTTAATGAAACTCCAATATCTGCTGTCGCTAAAGCCGGCGCATCATTAATACCATCTCCAACCATCACGATTACTTGTCCTCTCTCCCTTTCAGAAGATAAATAAGCTAGTTTTTCATCAGGTTTTTGTTCATAAATTACTCGATCAATTCCTAATTCTTGTCCAACAGGAACAGCTTTTTCTTTACGATCACCACTTAATAAAACTGTTTCATAACCTTGGTCGTGCAAAGTCTTTATAACTGATACCGCTTCTTTTCTTAACTCATCTTCCAATGCAATACTTCCAACGTATTCTTCATTTTTAGTTAAATGAATATCCCATTTTGCATCTTTTTGTTCTTTTAATATATGATACGAACCCAACTTCCATGTCGCGCCTTCTTTATCTTTTGCAAACAAACCCAATCCTTTCTCTTCCCATACTTCTTCAAACGCTATTCTTGGAACTTCCGCCCATTGTTTTACAATTGAATTCGCAATTGGATGCGTTGAATATGCTTCCATACTGACCACAATAGATTTAAACAAATCATCTTGAATGCCTTCAGCATGAAATTCTTTGATCGCTAAAGCTCCTGTCGTTAAGGTCCCAGTTTTATCAAATACTATTTGCTGAATGTCTTTAAATTTCTCTAAAGTATCTGCGCCTTTAATCAAAATTCCATTTCTTGCAGCACGTCCCATTCCAACAGCCACTGCTGCAGGTGTGGCTAATCCCATAGCACAAGGGCAAGCAATAACTAAAACTGCAATCGCACGCATGATTGAGTTCTGAAAAACCAAATCACCTTCTAATAGCCAAAAATTCAAGATAAAAGTGAGTAACGCAATACTCAACACTAAGGGCACAAAAACGGCACTAATTCTATCCGCCAACTTTTGCATCGGTGGTTTTACAGCTTGTGCTTTTCTTACTAAATCAATGATTTGAGCTAAAACTGTAGTCTCTCCGACTTCCTTGGCTATCATCCTTCCATTTCCACTGACCACAACTGTACCTCCTGTTAATTGATCACCCACTTTTTTAAAAACAGGCTGACTTTCACCCGTCAACATACTTTCATCCACTTCAATCACTCCTACTTCTAAAGTTCTATCTACAGGAATACTATGGCCATCATTAATTTGAAGACAATCCCCTACTTTTAAATCTTTACTATTTACTTCTAAAAGCGTTTCCTTCCCTATACTATCTTTCATAATCAACTGTGCGCGCATAGGTTGCAAGGCTGCTAATTCACGAATAGACGAAGTTGTAGAAGTCACTGCTCTTTGTTCTACCCAATTCCCTATTAACACAAAAGTAATAATCGTTGCAGTCGTTTCAAAAAACAAAAACTCATGAGCATGACCTTCAATTAAAAACATACCCGCCAAAGAATATATGAACGCAGCTGAACTACCAATAGTGATTAAAACATCCATATTAGGAATCCCATTCTTAAGAGAACGAAAAGCACTAGTTCCGAAATAATACATTCCGATAGCGTAAACAGGAAGAGTGAGTATTAATTGTAAAGTCGGATTATTTAAAATATTATCGGCTCCGACAAACATGTGAAAAAGAAGTGGGATAGTAAAAATGATAGAAATCGTCATCATTTTTTTAAGTGTCATCCATTTTTTAAAATTGGACGCTTCTTTCAATTCCGCTGCTTCAACCCCATCCATTTGCAGAACAGGGTAACCTAATTCAGACAAGCCTTTCTGATAGATTACTAATCCTTCTTCATCCACATTAGTAGTAAAAGATACTTCTCCCGAAGCTGCATTTGCAACCACACCTTCCACACCTTGTTGCTTGAAATATTTGGAAACACTCAATGCACAATTCCCACAAGTCATTCCGTCGACTTTCCAATGATGAGTTTTTGACATAATTTTTTTAAGTGAAATATTTAGACAAATTTACGATTAATTTGACTGTTCAAGCTTTGATGATAACTATAGTTCAATTAGATAAAATGATTATCTTCAAACAATCTACTTTCATATTTTACATATATTTAATCCTTTGAGGTTTTTATTTACTAATAAAGCCGTTTTTTTGTAGTTTTGAAGGAAAACAAATACCATGAGGATTTATACTATAGGATTTATACTCTCTTTAATCCTTTTCTCCAGCTCTATTCATGCACAAAACTCCCAAAAGGAAATATGTGCTGTAGCATTTTACAATCTTGAAAACTTATTTCACCCGACAAGAGATACAACTATTAATGATATTGATTTTACTCCTGAAGGATCTTATCGCTATACTTTCGATATTTATCATAAGAAATTAAAAAATCTTGCAGAAGTACTAAATCAATTAGGTGTAAATAAAACTCCAGACGGTGCTGCTTTAATAGGCGTTGCTGAAGTTGAAAACTTACAAGTGCTGCAGGATTTGGTTAAAGAAGAAAAAATAAAAAATAGGAATTACAAAATTGTACATTTCGATTCTCCTGACAGAAGAGGTATCGACGTTGCTTTGTTTTATAATCCTAAATATTTTAGGGTATTAGATGCACAATCTCTTTTTGTTGATTTAAAAGAAAATGATAGAAGAATTTATACGCGTGATGTGCTCTATGTAAAAGGTATTTTATTAGGCGACACAACACATGTTTTAGTCAATCACTGGCCTTCTCGTTCAGGTGGAGAAGCAGCTTCTTTGTGGAGAAGAAAAGCAGCCGCTCAAGTAAATAAAGATAAAATTGATGAGATCTTAGCAGGAAATAAAGATGCAAAAATCATTGTTATGGGAGATTTAAATGATGATCCAATAAGTCCAAGTGTGGTTGAAGTTTTAAAATCAACAGATAAGAAAAACAACTTAAAATTTAATGAGCTTTATAATCCTTGGGTTTCATTTTATAAAAAGGGCTTAGGTACATTAGGCTATAACAATAGTTGGAACTTGTTCGACCAAATTATTATCTCTTCAGCTTATCTTAGAAACTCAACTGGTTGGAGCTATTTTGATGCGGAAATTTTTAATAAAAAATTCTTAATCAGTCAATTTGGAAGGTATAAAGGGTTTCCACACCGAAGTTATTCTGGCACAACTTGGTTAGATGGTTATTCTGATCATTTCCCGACTGTTATCTATCTTATTAAATAGCCCACACGCTTAAAATGCAATTTTTTAAAAATATTATCATGATGAATCTACGTATAACAATTACCTTACTGCTTGGTATATTACTATCTTACAATACTTTTGCACAAATAGACCATGAGGCTTTATATCAACGTTGGCAAGCAGTCACTATTGAAGATTCGAGATTTGACGAAAGTAAGAAAGAACTATCTGCTGATTTAAAGTCTCAAAAAGAAGCATTAGAGATATCTACTGGTTTGTTATCTCTTGAATTCTTAAAAAATGGCACAGTTATCTTTCATAGCTATCCTGAATCTGATGTAGCCACTTACATATTTTCTAAAAAGAACAATAGGCTTAGAATTTACGAGGAAATTGGTCGAAAAGCAGATGTGTTTACGGTCTCAAAATTAGATAAAAACGAGATGGTTTTAATTCAACAAAACAAAAAGAAGAAAGTCACTTTGATTTTTAAAACATATGATGCTGAATTAGACCAAAATAAAGCACAAAATGCTTATAATAAGCTCAATGAATTTTATGGTGTGGAGGAGGAAATTAATAAAGTAAAGTAAACATCGAAAATGGTACCTTAACCTCCTATCAATGACTAATAGAAAACATCAATTTAGTTTATGACTTCTCGATTTATCACAATGCTTTTATTAGGACTCTTGATTTCCTATCATTCTTATGCTCAAGTCAATATCGATAATTTACATCAACATTGGCAAGCCATTAGTGTTGAAGTGCCTTATTTAGAAGAAAATTTAAAAAGTATTGATACTATTACAGTGGTAAGCAATGAGTTAAAATACACTTACCATACTGAAGATTTAAAAGAATTAAAAGACAAAATGAGAACAAGTTTAATTCTTGAGAAAAAGAGATTCCAATTAGAAATGTCTTTATTTTCTATTGATCTTTCTAAAAAAGAGAAAGCTATCTTTCATAACTATCCTCAATCAAACACAGTAAATATCATTTTCGACGAAACAAAAAAATCAACTTAAATTCTTCGATAACAATCCAGAACAAGCAGAAGTGTTTACACTCTCGAAGCTAGATACAAACTTGTTAATCCTGATTTACAATAAAGATCGCCGTGTCATTACTTTCGAGAAGTTTAACCCTGAAAATGATTACAAAAAAGCAGAAGAGGCACTTGAGGCACTCAATAAAATGTATAAAGAAGAGCGAAAAAGACAACGAAACAATGCACCTCAACCACCTGATGAAGAGATAAAAACTCCTATAGAAGAACAATAAATACATTAATGCTATTTCTTTAACAAAAGACAAATAAATATTTATTATTAGTTTATTTGTAAGTATCAACTTAGTATTATCTTTGCGTCATGAAAATAAACAAACGTATTTTACTAGCAGCAGGGGCTTTTGTAACCCTATTCTCATTTAACGCTTGTAATCAAGCAAATGAAGATGACATTTTACAACGTTGGCAAGTAACCTCTATTGAAAGTTCAATGAGTGATTCAATGTACAAAGAGCAAAATCATTTCATAGACACACTTTCAATAGTAACAGAAGAGATGATAGATTATTTTGAAACTGACAACTTAGATGAAGTAAAAGCTATCCTTAAAGGTCAACTAGAAGAAGACAAAGAGGTCATGAGCTTAAGTTCAGACATGTTATCATTGGAATTCTTAAAAGACAACAAGGTTATTTTCCATAGCTTTCCAGAATCTGATACTGCGACTTATTCCTTTACTGATGACAAGAAAGCCATCAATATTGTAAGTACTGATGGTGCTCATACTGAAAGATTCGATATTGACAAGTTAAACAGTAGCACTTTAATCATAAGTCAATCAGTTGACAATAATAAAACAACCTTAAATTTAAGAGTATTCGACGAGGATAAAGATAAAAACAAGGCTGAAGATGCTTTCAATAAAATTAATGAAAAAATGATGCAAAGCATGGGTGGTATGGAAATGAATGAGATGGATGAAACGACTGAATGGAACTTAGATGATATTGATTTTGAGTAATTAAATTTGAACATCTTTAAGAGTTTGTTTTAAATCACTCATTTTTCAAGTATTTAGAAAATTAATCGTTAAATTTACGCTTTCAAAATACTAATCAAGCAATAATTTATCAATATACTATTATGGCAGAAATCGCATATAGACAGGCTTTACGTGACGCTATGGTTGAAGAGATGCGTAAGGATGAAAATATCTTCCTTATGGGTGAAGAAGTAGCAGAATATGATGGCGCATACAAAGTGAGTCAAGGAATGCTTGCAGAATTTGGCGCTAAAAGAATTATAGACACACCAATTTCAGAATTAGGCTTTACTGCAATTGCAGTAGGTGCTTCTACAAATGGGCTAAAACCAATTGTGGAATTTATGACTTGGAATTTCGCTTTATTGGCGATAGATCAGATCGTAAATCATGCAGCTAAAATGCTATCTTTAAGTAATGGTCAGTTTAGTTGTCCAATTGTATTTAGAGGTCCGAACGGTTCCGCAGGTCAATTAGGTGCTACTCACTCTACTTCTTTTGAAGCATGGTACGCACATATCCCTGGTTTAAAAGTCATTTCGGTTACAAACCCATATGACGCAAAAGGCTTATTAAAATCTGCAATTATAGACCCTGACCCTGTTATATTTATGGAGTCAGAAGTAATGTATAACACAAAAGGTGAAGTACCTGAAGAAGAATATTACATTCCAATTGGAAAAGCTGATGTAAAAAGAAAAGGAGATGATGTAACGATTGTTTCCTATGGTAAAACAATGAGAATAGCCTTAGAAGCAGCTAAAGAGCTTTCAAAAGAAGGAATAGAAGCAGAAGTTATAGATTTAAGAACAATTAGACCTTTAGATCACGACACGATTATAGAATCTGTTAAGAAAACCAACCGTTTAGTTGTTGTTGAAGAGCAATGGCCTTTTGGTTCAATTTCTACAGAAATAACCTATAGAGTTCAAAAAGATGCATTTGATTATTTAGATGCACCTATACTAAGAATCACTTCTGCAGACTCTAATATGCACTATGCTGGTAACTTAGTTGCTGCATATTTACCAAAAGTAACTGAAGTAGTGACAAAAGTTAAAGAGGTAATGTATATCAAGAAGTAACATTCATTTCTTGGATCAATATTTCAAAAAGACAATGAATGGCCATTCATTGTCTTTTTTATTAAAATGAAAATACTTATTTTCAAAAATCAACGTTAGAGCTTTATGAATTTTAAATGGTTAATCTACACCTTAAGTTTTAGTTTCTTAATACTAACAACTCAAGAATCTAAAGGACAGGTATTTTACACAGATGATGAGTTTGGATTAACGCTTGGTGCTTCAACTTACTTTGGTGATTTGAATCCAGACTATAACGTCTTACACCCTAAACCTGCCCTTGGTATATTTTATAAAAACCATCTACACCCCTATATATCTGTACGAGCTTCTCTAACTTATACACAGTTTGAATTCAAGGATAGTTGGTCTAACAATGACTTTCAAAAAATTAGAAACCTTCAATTCAAAAATAACATATTAGAACTTGCAGTTTTAGGTGAATTTAACTTCTTCTATTTTTCTACTGGTAGAGCAGAAAACAGGTTTACACCTCATTTACTATTAGGTTTAGCAGCTTTACGACACAATCCATTTACACACTTAGATAGTAGAAAATACTACTTAAAACCAGCAGGAACAGAAGGACAAAATATGGCTGAATACAAAGATAGAAGATACAGCAATTTCGCAATAGCCATACCTGTTGGTGCAGGGTTTAAATATTGGATTAGACCAGGCTTAAACTTAAGCGTTGATTTACTACATAGATTTACCTTTACTGATTATATTGATGATGTCAGTACACAATATGTTGAGCATAACAACTACTCTGACAATAACATCAACCAAAGACTATCTGATAGATCTTTAGAAGGTATTGGTAAAGCAGGAAAACAAAGAGGGGACAATGCTTCTTTCGATGAATATTTCATTTTTCAAGTGAGCTTATCTTTACAGTTTAAGACTTATAAATGTCCTAAAAACTTCAATAACGTTTACTTTTAGAAAAACAATACTTTATGTTAGCATTATTTGACATGGATGGTTTGTTATTAGATACAGAACCATTATGGGGTGTTGCTATGCAAAACGTTTGCGATCATTATCAACTACCGTTAGATTCTAAAATATTTAGATATACAACAGGACTTAGGATTGATGAAGTAACTGCCTTTTGGAAAAAGCATTTAAATTGGCCAACTGACCTCAATTCTGACACCTTGGCAAATGAAATTGTAGATGAGATTATTTCACTTGCTATAAAACAAGCAAAAGTCTTACCTGGTATTTTACCTCTTTTAAAAACAATGAAAGAAAACGCAATACCAACAGCCGTGGTTACTTCTTCACCTAATAGAATGCTCCATAAATTGATGCAGCATTTTCAATTAGAGGATTATTTCAATGCGTTCTTTTCTGCTCAAGATGTAACTTATGGAAAACCACATCCTGATGTTTATATAAAAGCACTTCATCACTTTCATTCAAGCCCATATGATGCTATTGCTTTCGAGGATTCTGTCAATGGCATGATTGCAGCAAGGTCTGCTAAAATACAAACTGTAGTTGTACCTGAACCTGCTAAGTTTAACGATAAAGCGTTTGGTTTAGCTGAAATAAAAGTTCGAAGTATGGAAGAAATTTCATTAGCTCAATTAAAAGCGCTGATAGCACCATCATTATTTAATATTAAAGCTTAATAATTATCGTGGAAGGACTTCCTACGAGTTAATTTTAAGTCCTGAAGAACAGATGCTTTCACGTTTATTGTAAAATGAAAACTTCTATAGAAGCCGAAAGGAACGAGATTTAAATTCATCTGCCAACAGTGTAAATCTCGACTAACATCAATACTAGTAGTTCCTAATCTAATATCTTTAAATTCGGTAAACTCTAGACCTCCATTGACAGCTACCTTCCATCTATCTGTTAAATTAAATGAACCATTGAACATCATATTAGGGCTATAACCTAATCTATAAGTTTGCGTAGCCTTTTCAAAAAGTTTATGAATTCCTAAACCTCCAGAAATATGAAAATCCCATGGTATGGTGAAATCATGGTATTTCTGAATGCCATTATTTCTAAATAATAACGCTAATTCTTCTTGTCGTGCAGTCAAAGAATCCATAGACCGCTCCTCAATTGGTTTTCCTGAAAAACTTACACTTAAACTGATATTACTACTTCTAAAACCTAACAACCCTTGATTAGCATTCCATCTATACACACTGGTTTGTCTGTTATTCTCATCATACACATAAGGGTCTAAAACTGCACTTGCATTTAGATTCACCTTGTTGACGATGTTGGTTTTAAAATTGAGATTCACCATAGATAAATTCATAGAATCTGCAAAAATATTATAGCCCACATTTAATCCTAAACCATCTATAATAGAAATATTGCGATCTTTTGCTGTTGAGTCTTGTCCTTTAACCTTGATTTGTAGTGTGTTTTGCAAACTGAATCCTATATTTCCCTGTGGCAATGCATTGTTAGGCCCTCCAATTGGAGATTGAATATAAGGAGATTCATAATGTGGATTCTGCGTTTCGTCCCACTGGTTTTCATACATATAATTAAATGGTGATTGAGCAAATCCAGGAGTATAATTAAAACTCAAACTTGGGGTCATAACATGTCGAATACCTTTCACTTTTTTATCAGGCCCAAACATTTTCATTCCATAAATCCGTGTACTCATAGATGAACTTACTCCAAAATCGCGTGATGCAAAAAATCCATGCTTGATTGTAGAATCATTTTGTTGAATTTGAGGATCATAAGCTAAAAACATTTGTTTGGTATTCCAATATTCCGTGTATGGTATTGAAATATTCCAATTGACATACCTAAATATGTTATAAGTAGCTTGAATTTGTGCATTATGCCTTAAGCCATAATTAATATTATCTGTGACATTTAACCCTTGTTCTGATATCAGAGTGTCATAAAAATTAATTTTATTTTGGAAATTAAAGCTATAATTCACTACTATCTTTTCATACCACTTAGGACTTCCAACCATTTCTTTTCTTTGAAAAGGCGAAAACTGACCTACTGAAAAGTTGATATCAGGTGCAGTGACATTGACTAATCCAGACTGAGTTGACTGATTATGTCGCAAAGCAGCAGAAAAAGAATAAGGTTTACCAATCCAGTTTTTACTATATGAAACAGATGAAGTATATTGATTATCCAAGGCTTGATTAATGTCATAACCATTGAGCATATTATAACTTGAAGTTCCCACATTAACGGAAGCACTAAAGGAGGAGCCCGGCCTTGCCCTTTGATCAACTTGGTGGTCCCAACGAACTATAAAATCCTTAGAAATACTTCCATCAGGATCATAGGACTCACCATATTTTGTCAAAGCGTAATTCAGGCTTAACTGCCCACGATACTGATACCTCTTAGAATACTCTAATGTATTAAATGTCCCCCATGACCCTTTAGAATAAATATCATAGGTTGAAGTTAGGCCTAAGTAATCATTTATTGCAAAATAGTATCCTATACCCATTAACCCTACCCCTTTTCTCTCTTGTGCACTATAGGTTGGTAAAATAAATCCTGAACTTTGTCCTTTTTGAACAGGAAATATTCCAAATGGCAAAAATAATGGTGTAGGAATATCTTGAATCACTAAATTAGCCGGCCCAGAAGCAATCATTTTATCAGGAATTACTTTTATTTTTTTGGCATGAATACCAAAATGAGGATGCGGTAAATTACAAGTTGTATAAATATTACCAGCTCCAAAAGTTGTCCCATCTTTATTACGTTTCACTTTTTCGCTATGTACAAAACCTTCGCCATACTGAGTTCTCGCGTTTAATACTAAAGCTCTTTGTGTTTTAAAGTTATACTTCAAGGAGTCATATTTGATCATCTCCGTATCTTGCTCAAATTCTTGAGTAGAAATGATTTTTCCTAAAGAATCAAAAACAGGTCTCGCAGTTAGCAAATAGTTCTTTTGATCGTAAATTAAAACTCCTGATCGAACTTCTAAATCTTGGTATTTTGCACTTGCTTTTTCATAGAGAAAAAACCTATTATCCTTGATATTCAATATCATAGAGTCTTCTGCGTGAGTTGTAATCACATCGTCTAAAGCACTTTCACTGATCCTCACGGCAGGTGGAAAAAGAGCAGTAGAATCAACACTTTTTTCTTCCTCTAAGCTCAAACTATTTTTTTCTACTTTATTTTCTATCATGAAATTATCAATGCTAGAAGTGGTATCTTGTACTCCTATACCATTTTGCGCATACAAATGCTTTTCTGTCAGTATACACTGCAGCATCGGTATAAACGAAATCATAATAAAATAGTAATAATAGCGTTGAGGCAACATATTATGGAGTCACAAATTCAAGACAAAAATAGTCTTAAACTGTGTGATAAATAACTTTTAATAGAAAAAATTCAACAAGTAGACTTATTACTTGTTTTTTATTACAAGATTTTAGTTTTTATTAAGGAGTTTAGTAATAAACTAATTATTTTTGTACGCCTATAGTAAACTAATAGCTACTATTGTACTCTAACTTTATAGTTAAGACCATTATACAATCATGATAAAATTTCAGTCTAAAATATTTCTCTCCACTTTACTCCTTAGTTGCTTTGTAGTATTTCTTTCTAATAATACTTGGGCTAATCAACCAAGATCTTTAAAGAAGGTTGTTATTGATGCTGGACACGGCGGAAGTGACATTGGGGCACCTAAGTTTAAATTAGATAAACATGAAAAGCACCTTACATTAGATATTTCTTTACTTGTTGGAAGAATGATTAAAGAAAAAATGAAAGATGTGGAGTTAATTTACACTCGAGAAAATGATATTAATGTAGATTTAAAAGAAAGACACGCTATTGCTAATAAAGCAAATGCTGATTTATTTATTTCTATTCACGTTAATGCTGCCGCCCCCAAGCGAAGAAGAGTTAATGGTAGAACAATTGTTGATAGAGAAACGAAAGCATCTGGAACAGAAACTTTTGTATTAGGATTGCACAGAGTTGGTCAAAAAAGTAAAGCTTTTGAAGAATACGGAGAACAAATTGTAGAAGAACCTGGATTATTGGACCCTAATGATCCGATGACTCAAATTATTGTAAGTCAATATACTCAAGCGTTTTTATCTCGCAGTATTGTCATTGCTGATAAAGTGGAACAAAATTTTATCAAACAAGGAAGATTAAGTAGAGGGGTTAAACAATTAGGTCTTGAAGTTTTAGCCGGAAGTGCCATGCCAGGAATTTTAATTGAAATTGGTTTTATCAATAATATAGAGGATGAAATATACATGAACAGTAAAGAAGGTCAACAGGAAATCGCAACAGCTATTTTCAATGCCATTGTAGCGTATAAAAAAGAATTGGAAAAAGGAATTGCTCATTAGTTTTAGTGAAAGTTATTTTAAAAAGGATATAAAGTGAATGCTTTATATCCTTTTTTTGTTTTAAAATGTATATTATCAGATCTCATTTCTAAGGCTACAAAGCACGGTATTTAACACACATTATTCACTACATTTTATATTTCACTTGTAATTCACTGATATAGTATCCTATAATCATAGCAACTCGAGTTTTATCTAAAATTAAAAATAAGTTCATGAGTAATTAGCGCTAAATCTAAATCAAAAAAGCCAAGCAAAGATTAACTCTGCTTGGCTTTTTAAGCACTATAAACTACTAACCATAAAAAACCTTATTTCGTAATCATCACTTTTTCAATTTGAACTTCTATTCCATCTTGTAAAATATGAATATAGTACATTCCAACTGGAAGTGAACTGATATGTAATTTCATTGTGTTAGACTCAGCAATTTGCTTCATAACTTCTTGTCCAACAGCATTGACAACTAGTATTGTAGCTTTCAAACTTAAACCGTCCAGAATAACATAGTCTTGAGCTGGATTAGGATAAACCTGAACAACATTTCTTAAGTTATCAAAAACTAACTGACGAACTTTACTGTATTCAAATGCACCATCTAAATCCACTTGTTTCAAGCGATAGATGTTAGCCCCTTTAATAGGCTGTTCATCAACAAACTGATACTTTAAAGTCGCACTACTGTTTCCATGTTCAGCTTGTGTAGCTACAAATCCAATTTGTTTCCAGTTTTTACCATCTACACTGCGCTCAACTTCAAAACCTTTGTTGTTCTCTTCAGATGCTGTAATCCAATCTAAAACGGCTACTTGACCTTTTTTCGTTGCATCAAAAGAAAGCAATTTAATAGGTAAAGGATCTTCTAAACTCACCTTTATTTCATCACTAACACTACATCCATCAATAAAACTAACCTCTACGGAATAGGTTCCTGAATCTACAATTACTAAGTGATCTTCTGTACTAGAATCATTCCATAGATATTGAGATAAAGGAGACCCAAAAAAACCTTCAGTTGTTAGTGTCCATGGCAAATCTGTTGTAAGAATAGTTATATCAGGTCCTAAACCTACAATAGGCGCTGTACCATTATAAGGCTCAATTATCCAATTTTGATTTCCTCCTATATCAATACAGTGTTCTAACGCTTGAAATGGTGTATTGCCTCCAGCAATGATATTATTAATTCTAGCATAGTCAAAAACAACATTTCCAGAAGTCATATTCACAGTTGCCCCAGTAGGACTTTTGATCTCAGTAAGATTACATGGTGTACCACTACCATACCAAGCATCATTAATTGTAGTCGTTGTAGCATTTGCAAAAGTATAAATTCTTCCAGGCGTAAACACAAGTGTATCGATCACGTTATTGGTACCAATAATATTTCCACCTCCTCTAAATTCTAAATATTTCATGGTGTTATTACTTGAAATCCTAGCACCTATAACCGCAAAATCAAAATGACCACAATCCAAAAACAAAATGGCAAAAAACTACAGCCTTAAAGTCAATATACTTAGCATTCCAACAAATAGAAAAGAAATGGAAAAAATCCCAAAACAATTGGAGCCAAATTTATATTAACTTTGAAGATAGAATTGAATTATAAAACAATGGAGGACTAAAACACAAAATTATGAATAGTCTCGCAAACTCTTAAATTTTTATACGATAAAAATTATTTACTTCAATAGACTTGAAAATTAAAAGTATCTACTGCATTGTATTCTTTATTAGAAATAGTATCTCTACTTTTTACTATAGTTATTAATGAATAAAATCCAGGTGATTTCAATTCCTTTACATAACCAACTAAATTATATTTAATTTCAACATCTTTTAAAGTGTCTTTATTATCATATACTATATCTACTTTTACTATTTCATTAAAAGGAGTTGAAATTATCGCTTCAAATTTTAATGTATCAAAAACTCTGTATTTTAAATCTTCATTAGCATTATAATGCTGAGTTTGAACAATTAATAATCCCTCATCTTGAGTAACATTACCTGATGAGTCATAATACTTTACTCTTCTATTTTTCCCTTCAAAGTCATAACAATTATATATTTCAGGATCTCCATTTTTATAAAAATAAAACGTGCTTCCAAAT
>Ga0079223_10000994_pt1 | contig 16094 bp, 9 predicted proteins | sample Stecom2011_FD_75072 | JGI IMG/M metagenome (GOLD analysis project Ga0079223, IMG submission 75072) | Agricultural soil microbial communities from Utah to study Nitrogen management - Steer compost 2011 | ecosystem: Environmental > Terrestrial > Soil > Agricultural land | place: USA: Utah... | reverse complement strand
GTGAGGAACATTTTCATTTGATTTACAGTTGTGTTTTGCGCCTCATCGAGTATAACAAATGCTTTATCCAATGTACGTCCACGCATAAATGCAAGGGGTGCAATTTCTATCACACCTAACTCAATGAAATCCAATAGCCTTTCGGCGGGAATCATGTCACGCAGTGCATCATATAAAGGCATCATGTAGGGATCTAATTTATCCTTCATATCACCTGGTAAGAATCCTAAACTTTCTCCTGCCTCAACAGCTGGACGTGTAAGTATAATTCTTCTAACTTGCTTGTTTTTAAGTGCACGAACTGCACAGGCAACTGCGGTATATGTCTTTCCTGTTCCTGCTGGACCAACAGCAAAAACCATATCCTTTGTATTAACAGCTTCAACTAACTTTCGCTGATTGAATGTCCTGGCTTTAATTTTATTTCCTCCTACGCCATGAAGAATTATCTCTGAACCATCACCCGAAAGCAACTCCACAGGGTCTTCGACCATGACATTGTCAATATTATTTTCTGTTAACCCACCATACTTCTTAATGTGTGCAATAAGTTGCGTCAGTTTTTCTTCAAAAACATCAACCACAGATTCTTCTCCTGTTATTGTCAACACATTTCCGCGTGCATTTATTTGCAGACTTGAAAAGTATTTTTTAATCAATTTAAGCTTAGAATTATTAATTCCAAACAACTCCAATGGATTAATATCTTCGATTTCAAATTTTAATTCGTGCAATATGTTGTATTTTATTTATTACGCTACTAAATTAACGTATTTTTTTGGTTGTTTAAAACAAATTAAAGAAGAGGAGACTTAATTTTTCATAATTCAACTCTGGAATTATTTTATCTTCTTATTTTTAAATGTTTGTAGCTAATATTCAATTTTATTGACTCCTGGTATTACAGCATTTTAAGTCAATAGGTGGGCCGGACTTAAAAACTGAAAGCAACGCAATTCATGTGTTTTATCGACTATTTTTCAGATGACATATAAAATAAAAAGCCGTTACCTAAATTAAATAGGTAACGGCTTATCAATTTTTTTAGCAGATTTAGCTAAATAATATTCTCAGTGTCTATTTTCTAAATTAAAAAATTAGAACGGTAGATCGTCATCACTATCATCAACCAAAGTTTGGGCAGTATCAGCGCTTGCTGGTGCTATATCCATTGGCGTTGGTGTTCCACCTCCTTGACTTTTCTCTATTCTCCAAACATCAAGAGAGTTGAAATACTTCACTTCTCCTTGTGGGTTTGTCCACTCACGTCCTCTTAAGTTAAAAGTAACATTCACTGCGTCATTTACATTAATGTTATCTAATAAATCGGTACGTTCTTGAGTCAATTGGAATAAGATATCTTGAGGATAGTTTCCAGACGCATCTGTAACTACAAATTCTCTTTTCTTAAATTTCTCAGTGATTTGTTCTGTATCCTTTTTCACTTTTACAATTCCTGCAATGCTTAACATAATGGTGTTTTTTTTATTTTTATTGGTTATTAAATGCTAATAATGTCATCCATGCCGCTTCAATCTCGTTTTTATCCAATTGAGCTTTAGCTAATTTATGGAGTTCAAACTCTAATTTGGCTGGTTCGTCTTCTAAAGTTACAAAAAGTTCTGATAATTCAATTAACTTATACTCGTTAACATCTGTTTCATTGGGCAACTCCTCCGAACTCCCCAACTTACCTAAATCGTTTCCAGTCAAGACAGTACTGGTCCTAATGTCCTCAGGAATATTGTCATAACCAATTCCTATTGCAGTAACCGGTTTTTCTACTTCAAACATTGAAGCTTCATTTGCTCGACAATACCAGTTCCCTCCCATTCGTGAAACAAGGTCAATTTTATGCTGATCAATCAATTGATTTTCGTCTAAAACGGACTCATTGATATGTATTTTAACCACTTCACAAATGATTAAGTTTCCAGCTCCTCCTCCATCACCAAGCTCCTTTACTTCAATAACTTTACATTCAAATTGAACTGGAGACTCCTTTACTCGAAAAGGTTTGACTTTTTCTGATGGAACAGCAGTCAACCCACTCTTTTCAAATTCATTGATGTCAATTCCATAAGGAGAAGAACACAAACTCATCTGCTCTACCATGTCGTAATTCACGACATTAATCACACACTCAGCAACCTTTTTAACATTCTCGTATGTATCTTTTGTTGCTCCAGTGCGTCCACTATTTGCTGGTGAAAAAACCAAAATTGGTGGATTTGCACTAAACACGTTGAAAAAGCTAAAAGGTGCTAAATTAGGCGTTCCATTTTCATCAATCGTTGAAGCAAACGCAATAGGACGAGGCCCTACAGCACCTAATAAATAGCGATGTAATTGTGGAATTGGAAGATCTTTCGGCTCTAATGTTAACATATTATCAAAATCATTTTTTGCAAGAGGCAAAGGTAATGCTATTCTTCCTCAATAAAAATGAAAGAGAGATATTGTTGAAAAGTTATTATAATTTCAAGTGTATTGTATAGGAATTTCGACCTTACTCACATTAATAAAACGGTGTTTATAAAAGATTGAAAGATTTTACATTCTAAGATATCCATTAATATACCATCTTATACTATATTTGTTCAAATATTCATATCCTTAATAATGACTCCAGCACAAGCGTTTAGAAAAATCACCGAGTACTTTAGTTTAGATTCAGAAGTAGAATCACACGAAAGTATTCATGCAGAAATATTAAAAGGTATCGCCTTTAGAGGAACAAACTTATGGATTTTAGTTTTTGCTATTGTTGTGGCTTCTGTTGGTTTAAACGTCAATTCTACAGCGGTAATTATTGGGGCCATGCTTATTTCACCATTGATGGGACCTATCAACGCAATGGGATACAGTATTGCCACCTACAACTTTGAACTATTTAAAAAAGCAGCAAAAAACTTTTCATTTGCGGTTTTAACGAGTTTAGTCGCTTCGGCAACTTACTTCGCTTTAAGCCCTCTATCTACAGCACATTCAGAATTACTCGCACGTACGAGCCCTACCATTTATGATGTATTAATAGCGTTTTTCGGTGGTTTGGCTGGAATTATTGCCATTAGCAGTAAAAATAAAGGAAATGTTATCCCCGGAGTAGCGATTGCAACTGCATTAATGCCACCACTATGTACAGCAGGATATGGTTTAGCCACAGGCCAGTTTGATTTCTTCTTTGGTGCAATGTATTTATTTACTATTAACTCCGTTTTTATTGCAATTGCATCTGCTCTTGTAGCTCAGTTTTTAAAGCTGCCTATTTTGACTATTGTTGATCCTAAGCAAAAAACAAAAGTGAACAGATGGATTACTGGAGTAATTGTAGCTGTTCTTTTACCAAGTATATACTTCGGGTATGGACTGGTTCAAAATGAAAAGTTCAATGAAAATGCAAACAGGTATATTGAAAACGTTAGCTTGTTTGAGGGAAACTATCTTCTTAAAAGTGATGTAAATCAAAACAAAAAAGAAATTACATTAATCTATGGAGGAAAAGATTTAAATGAAGTTCAGAAAGAACAAATTAAAGACAAAGTCAATGATTTCTGGTTAGAAGGAGCAAAAGTGAATGTTAAACAAGGACTTTCTTTCGCTAAATACGCTAACAATGGAGAAGAAGCGCTTCAACTCAGAGAAGAATTATCTCATCTTTTAAGTGAAGTTAAACGACGTGACTCGAAACTGGACAGTATTCAACAAAATCAATACATGGGTCGTGTTTTGCTCAATGAAATAAAGGCCCTTTATCCTCAATTCAAAACGTGTACCTATGCTGACTCATATAAATTTGGAGATTCATTAAACGAGCCGATCAAAACAGCATTGGTCTTGTTTACCTTAGACAGTGTGCCTTTCTCTAAAACAGATAAGAAACGTGTAGACACATGGGTGCGCTCACGTATTGATGCAAAAGAAATCAAAGTGTTTTTTGAATAATTCTTTAGGTTTAAGCTTTAGCTTCTTATCTTTGAAGGATGACAACGCAATTTCCTTTCCAAAATGTTGAAATCGAAAGTATCATTGTAGAGAACTCTGAGCATTCTACAAGAATCTATGATTATTTAGTAGGTAGACTAAAAACAATTACGACGCGAAAAGGAATTAAAAAAGCCCTCTCAAGGCATCAAGTTTTCTTAAATGGTCAACGTGCAGCATCTGGTGATTATGTCCAGAAAAATGATGTTATAAAGGTTTATGAAAATCAAACAATAGCCTATAAAGAGTTCGATATAGAGCTTAACGTGCTGTTCGAGGACAATGAATTAGCTATAGTTGAAAAACCTGCAGGAATTCCCGTGTCAGGCAATACATTTAAAACATTACAAAATTCTCTACCTGATCACCTCAAGAGAAGTACAGCTGATGATTATTTACGTATTCCACTACCTGCCCATCGATTAGACGCACCGATTCACGGAATTGTAATCGTTGCGAAAACACATAGCACAAGGGTAGCATTGGGTAAGATGTTTGAAGAACGGCAAATCAACAAACGTTATATAGCAATAGTTCAAGGAAAATTGGAAGGGCATGGAAAGTTAAATACTGATGTGGATGGAAAATCAGCATTGACAATATTTCGATCTTTAGCTGTTCATCCTTCTGTAAAAAACGAATGGATTTCTTTGATACAACTTTCTCCTATAACAGGTAGAAAGCATCAACTTAGAGTCCACCTATCAAGATTAGGCTTCCCTATTATTGGGGACCAAACGTATGGTGAAACAGGAAATACATTAAAACATAAAGGTTTGTTTTTAGCCGCAGTAGGAGTTTCATTTATTCATCCAAAAACAAATGTTGAAATGAATTTTGAAATCGAAGCTCCTAATAAGTTCAATCGGTATTTAAAACGAGAAGAAAATTGGCTAAAAAGAATCAAAGAGACGCTTTAAAGTTGATTTTTAATAAACAATCAGTAGAATGGACTACTGAGGAATATATTCAACTCCCTTTTTCAATCCATTCAAGGTTGCTTCTTCCTTTGATCCTTTCTTAGGCTCAAAGTTATAAAACCATGATGCGTCTTTAGGTAAACTCATAAGTATAGACTCAATTCTTCCTCCTGTTTTCAATCCGAATTTTGTTCCACGGTCATTCACGAGGTTAAATTCAACATAACGTCCCCGACGAAGGTTACGCCAATCCATATTCTCTTGCGTAAATGATGGCGCTCTGTGTTTATTGATTTGATCAGCATAAACCTTAGGAAACAATTCGCCTAAGTCAATAGCAAAGTCCATGAGTCTCTCTTTCGAAACACCGTCTTTTTCTGTTAGTTTATCATAGAAAATTCCACCGACACCACGCGTTTCATTTCTATGTGGAATGAAAAAGTAATCATCCGCCCAAGTTTTAAAACGAGGATAAAATTCAGGATGATATTCCTCACAAACATTTTTAAGGTCTTGATGAAACTGTTGTGCCATTTCAATGTCAATGTAATGTGGTGTCATATCTATTCCTCCACCAAACCAATACACACCTGTATCCAATTCAAAATAACGAACGTTCATGTGCATGATTGGATGAAAAGGATTTTTTGGGTGAATTACAATAGACACTCCAGTTGCTAAAAATTCATTTCCATCAAGTCCCAATTGTGTTTTCATCACTGCTGAAACAGGTCCATGTACTGCTGAAAAATTAACCCCTCCTTTTTCAATTATCGCACCTTCAGAAAGGATACGTGTTCTTCCACCTCCACCCTCTTCTCTCTCCCAATTGTCTTCATGAAATGTAGCTACACCATCTAAGGTTTCTAACTCTTTACATATATAATCTTGTACAGATTTTAAACGATCAATTATCTCCTCTTTCTTCAACTTGCTCAACTTCAAAATGATTATTGTTTGAAATGATTTCTAACAATTGAATATCGAAATCACTTTGTTTAGAAATAAATACGCTGGAATTTTCACTTCCATGATTAAACCCTAAAGGTTTAACACTAAAATGGTTCATCAACCCTTCATTCCTTTGATACCCTAACAACAAATACGCTCCTTGTGACAACAAAACGTCAAAGCCGTGAAAAGCGTATTTTGATGGATCAGAACCATACCTTGAACGGTATTCACGTGTAAAGTCTTTAACTGATTTTGTATCGTAGTTCAAATAGTTGGTGGCAGCAAAGTGAAATTTAAAACGGTTTTTATAATATGTATTCAGTGCCGTAATATCCTTCCATTCCTGTAGCCCTACCATTGTAATATCTGCCTTTCCGTACTTTGAAGAATGGTTTTTAGCAGCATTCAATGTATTTACAAACTTCATTATTTGTTGAACATCATTTGATAAACAAATTACATAATTCTTTTGATCAGGATTGATTACATTAACAAGTACACGACCAGAAACATCACCAATTTCAGTCATCTTAATTGTTCCAACCTTTCCTAAAGTTAAACTTTTATCAAAAACATCTTTAAAATAAGCAATGCGCTCTTTTACATCTGCATTTTCTCCATTAACAATCACAATATTATCATCCGAATGGTGCAATGCTAAATACTTAGCCATTCCACTGATCAATGTTAAATCAGAAGGAACCATAGAGATTAAGTATGGATTATTCTCCAGTGTTTTTGTTTGAATTTTTGTAACTGCAATTACAGGTACCTTATTGTTTTTACCCCATTGTGCAGCATACTCTAAAAGATCAGGATAAAAAGGCCCAATAATCATGTCTAATTCTTTCTTATTAGATGCTCCTAAGTAATCTTTAAACTTACTTAAACTACCATCTGTATCATAAAATTCTATGTCTGCATTCAAACCTAATTTCTCTAAAGAATCGATTGCCATTTGTGCGCCCATTAAAAACTCAACAGAAAGATCTGTTAACTTATTCAAAGAGGTAGATTCAGAATAAAGACCTGATAGTACTTTTGGATTATCTGAAACCTTCATAGGTAAAGCGATGAGCACCTTATATTTATCTTTAAGGCTAATCAAATTTGGTCTTTTCATTAAAGAAGAGTCCATTCTTACAATTTCACGAATTTCAACTTCTTTAATGCGTTCTTTTTTCAGAGCGATGGTCAAAACTTGTCCAGGCTTAATCGAATTATATTTGATTGAATTCTGTTCTACTAAGTCTTCAACTGAAATCATAAATCGACGTGAAATAGAATATAAGGTTTCTCCTTTTTGTACCTCATACTCTACAATACTATCTTTAAACTCTACTTGATAATCAATTCTGGTAACAGAATCTCCAGGACGGATTGAAGGATCTAATTCGACTGTTGGTTTTTCAATTTCTTTAGGTTCATCTTTTGATGGTTTTGGTTTAGCTTCTTTATTGGCTGCAGGAACTTTAATCTTCTCACCTATACTCAAACCATTTTCTACGCCAGGATTCAACGCTACTAAATCAGCGACTGAACAATCATACATGCGGGAAATCCCATATAAAGTTTCCTTTTTCTTTACAGTGTGCATAGCATAAGACTGAGGTTCATCATCTTCTTCGACCTCTTGCACTGGAATATATAATTTTTGCCCCAGCTGTAAACCTTCTTTAGCTGTAGGATTAGCTTTGATAATTTCATCAATGGTAACGTCATATTTTTTATGTAAACCATATAAAGTATTTCCTGCTTCTATCACATGAACTCTATACAATTGACCGTTTCTTGTTTCTTTTCCAATTTCTTGCGAAAAAACAGAGAAAGACGTCCAAAAAACCAAAATAAAAAAAGCTACAATTCTCATTCCCATTCTATTGTTGCAGGTGGTTTAGAACTAATATCGTATGTTACACGATTAATTCCTTTCACTTGATTAATAATCTTATTCGATATCTTCCCTAACACCTCATATGGTAAATGACACCAATCGGCAGTCATTCCATCAGTTGAAGTTACAGCACGTAAAGCAACTGCATTTTCATACGTTCTTTCATCCCCCATAACACCTACAGTATTAACAGGTAAGAAAATCGCTCCAGCTTGCCAAACCTCATCATACAAATTAGCTGCTTTAAGTTCGTTAATAAAAATAGCATCTACTTCTTGAAGAATTTTCACTTTATCTGGAGTAACTTCACCCAATATACGAATTCCTAAACCAGGTCCAGGGAAAGGATGTCTGCCTAAAATTGCAGGTGAAATATTTAGCGATTTTCCAACCCTACGGACTTCATCTTTAAAAAGCAATCTTAATGGCTCTACAACCTTTAATTTCATATAATCTGGCAATCCACCCACGTTATGGTGTGACTTAATGGTTTGTGAAGGTCCACCAGTTGCACTAACTGATTCTATCACATCTGGATAAATTGTACCTTGCCCTAACCATTTTGCGTTTTCCACAAGTTTTGATTCTTCGTCGAAAACATCTACAAAGACCTTGCCTATAGCTTTTCTTTTTTCTTCTGGATCTGTTAACCCTTTTAAAGCAGCATAAAACTGTTCTGATGCGTCAACTCCTTTAACGTTGAGTCCCATCCCTTTATACCCTTCTAAAACATCATCGTATTCGTTTTTTCTTAGTAAACCATTGTTTACAAAAATACAATGTAAATTCTCTCCTATTGCGTGGTGCAAGATAGTCGCTGCAACAGAAGAATCTACCCCACCAGAAAGTCCAAGAATCACCCTATCATCTCCCAACTGTGCTTGCAGTGCTTCAACAGTTGACTCAACGAATGCATCTGGTGTCCAGTCTTGTTTACATTTAGCAATATTTACAATAAAGTTAGAAATCATCTGACTTCCGTCTGTAGAATGATATACCTCTGGATGAAATTGAATACCAAATGTCTGTTCATCTTTTGCAGCAAAAGCAGCAACTTTAACATCTTCAGTACTTGCAATTATTTTAAAATCGTTCGGCAAGGTTTTAATAGAGTCTCCATGTGACATCCATACTTGTGAGTTTTGAGGAACACCTTTTAAAAGTGGGTTGTCTTTATCAAACTCAACAATATTTGCTCTTCCATACTCTCGTGTATCTGAGTTCGCAACTTCTCCTCCAAAATTATGCGCCAAATACTGGGCACCAAAGCACACTCCTAGAAGTGGAACCTTTCCTTTGATTTTTGACAAATCAATTTTTGGTGAATTTTCGTCTTTTACAGAAAAAGGACTACCTGAAAGAATTACTCCTTTTATATTATTTGTGATCTCCGGGCATTTATCCCATGGATGAATTTCACTATAAACATTTAATTCACGTACTCTTCTTGCAATAAGCTGAGTGTATTGAGAACCAAAATCCAGTATTAAAATCATATCTTGCATGATGCAAAGATAATAAACCGTTCATTCGACTCCTAAGTAATTTATGTTTTTTAATAGTTGCATTAAAATATCTGCAGGTAGACATCATTTCATATCTCCACCAATTCAAAAAACAATTCAAAAGCACCTATAAAACAAGCTTATTTACTTTACATTCTCAAGAGATTCAAAAATTTGAAGGAATTCTTTTTGAATGGACATTCCCTTATCTTTATTGTACCAATTTTGCAATTCTACTTTTTGTTTTTCGAAATCTGCATTCTCATCCTTCAATTCTTGAAACAAAACTTGACACTCTGCAGGACGAGGCCCCCAAACATGTAAATCTTTTCCACTTTCGTTTCGAATTACAAGTTTAGGAATGGATTTCCCGCCATTCGTTAAATAATCATCTATCATAAAAGGTTCAACGTCTCTCCAAACAATTTTAAGTGTGATGTTTGGATTCAACTTAGACATTAAGTATATAAAAGGGACATTATGTGCAGCATCTCCACACCAAGGTTCAGTGATTAAATACCATGTCTGCTTACCTTTAATAGCTTGAATGACTTCTTTCAATTCAGGTTTGATTTCTGCAGTTTTCAACCATCTTTTCTGTCTGCTTCGGTTCAACTTAAAGTAATCTAAATACATTGGATCATCGTAAGGAGGTAGTGGTTTTTCTTGTAAAAGAACTTCTTCAAACTTATCCAGATACTTTTCCCAAGTGGTTATATTTTCCATATTATTATTTTTAAATCAATAGCTATAGTCAAAACAAGTATAAAAAGGAAAGGTTCATGAATCTCCTCTCGAAGTCATTTATGATCTAAATTTCTCACTAAAAACACTTGCATAAGAGTCACTTCAAAAAGAGTGCTTCCCCCTCAATTTAAAAAATAAAGCAACGTTCAATTTTAATTGGTCGTTTATATATAAAGCTGACATTTTACAGTATTATCATTTGTCTCAGGCATTTTGATAAACAGAAAGTTAAGCTTGAGTGATTAACTCATTAAATTCTTTTTTGATTGTTAATCTAACAATACTAAACAACTGTTTAAAACGGAATTATTTATCATTATTATTGGTGTTTAATTCCTTATTAAAGTCAATAATAAACGAAATTATAAGAAGGCTATGAAGAATTTTACATTTTTAATTTTAGGAATTTATTTTTGTACTTCTCTTACACTCGCTCAAGAAAGTCAGGAAGAAAAGCAACCCAGTTTTATTTCCAGCTTTTTAAAAGAAAATGCTGCTACCGAAGATGAAAAGCTCAACATTCAGTGTGAATTGATATTGGTACATTCACAATATCAAGAAGCAAACAAATCAGAAGGGCCAGCATTAACTTCTGCTTTCGATGCTATTTTAAGAACATATAGAGCAACTGATTCTTTGGATAAATCCCATCGATTACATGAACTATCTAACAACTCAACTTCTATAGAGAGAACAATAGATGAATTGTATTTTTTTCCATCTTCTGAAAAAAACAAACACATCAAACCAATTTTAGGAGAGGGGTATTATGAGAAATCAACTTCTTGTATTAATTCAGATTTTGAAACAGGGAATTATGACAATTGGAGTTTAGCTTACGCCACATCAGGTGGCCAAGGCGGCCTAAATCCAGGAGTAGATTTAGGTCCTATGAACGGAACAACAGGTAACCACGCAATTATGGGGCCTGGAGCTGGTATGGATGGTCCAAGCGGTGGAAACGTCGAACGTGTTTATCCAGGAGGAGGAGAATATTCTTTTAGAATTGGAGATCAAGGAATAAACTATAATGCTTCGAGAGCTTCTTACACATTTACAGTTACTCCGGCGACTGAATTATTTCTTTATCACTTTGCGGTTATACTTGAGGATGATGGACATAAAAGCAGTCAACAGCCATTTATGAAAATAAACTTAATTGTTGATGGAGTGGATGTTCCTTGTGGATATTACCATCAAGCCGCTTCAGGAAGCGCACCTGGTTATTCCTCAAATGGAAAGGTACGATACAAACCATGGGAAACTGTGAGTATTGCTCTAACTGATTACATGGGACAGACTGCAACTATTCAAATGATTACAGCAGACTGTTCTCAAGGCGGTCATTTTGGATATGCATATGTCGATGCTGAATGTATGGCCATGCCGAATTTAAATGGAGCAACTATTAACTGTCAGAATCCAACTGTTGTACTTGAAGGGCCTCCTGGTGCAACCGCATATGTATGGACAGGCCCTGGAATCGTTGGAGCCAATAACACGAAAGATGTTACCGTAAATGCTGGTGGAACATATAGTGTAAAAGTAATTCCTGTTCAAGGAGAGGCGTGTTCATACACTCTTGAAACCATAGTCACCGATGAATTTGGAATTGTAAACGCAGACTTTAATGCAATTCCTGATGAAATTTGTTTAGGTGAAAAAATTACTTTTGAAGACAATACAACAATGGATAACTTTGCAGGAGTCTTAGCCACATCTAATTGGGATTTTGGAGACGGAAATAGTTCTTCAGCTACTGAACCCATTCACACTTATGCTGCACCTGGTATTTACACCATCGAACTTGCTGTAGAATCAAGTAATAACTGTACAGATGTGATTTCAAAGGATGTTAGAGTTTCTCCAATTCCAGTTGCTGATTTCAATATAGATAGTGTATGTATGGAAACCAACTCTACACTTCAAGACTTGTCTGATGTGCTCTCTACAAATGGAGATCATATTACAATTTGGAATTGGGATTTTGGAGACGGCCAAACCAGCACAGATGAAAACCCAACGCTTATTTATGGAAGTGAGAACATATATGATGTTACCCTTAATGTTGCATCCAATAATGGTTGTACAAATTCTATTACAAAAACAACAGTGATCTATCCGAAACCAATAATTGACTTCACTCCTACTGAAGTATGTTTGAATTTTGAAAATAGTTTTACTGATTTATCTACAGTTAGTAATGACTTCACAACCAACTCAATTATTGAATGGAATTGGGATTTTGGAGACGGATCTACAAGCACCGATAAAAGTCCGAGGCATACATACAATACAGATGGTACCTTCCAAGCAACTTTAGCAATAGAAACAAATCGCGGTTGTACTGATGAAATCACAAAAACCGTTACAGTCCATCCGCTACCTGAAGTGAGCTTTACTGGAATTAATCTTGAAGGATGTGCTCCAATATGTCCTGAAGTCACATCAACAAGTACAATTAATTCACCATCAACTATTGATAAATATGAGTGGACACTTTCCGATGGAAGGACTTATGATGGTCCAGTTTTAGAAGATTGTTATGACAATGAATCAGGGAATTCAATAATTTATGGTTTAACTTTAAAAGCCACTTCTAATGAGGGTTGTGTTACTTCACTTACCGAAAGCAATTACATTGAAGTTTACCACAATCCAATTGCAGATTTCTATTACGAACCCAACAACCCAAGTGTAATAGATTCAAAAGTCGAGTTTATGAATACTTCTTTGTATGCTGATGTCTATGAATGGACATTTGGGAACCAAGGTCTTTCTACAGAGACAAACCCAATTAAAGAATTCACGCCAGAACCTATTGAGCACATTATAACTTTAGTTGCAAATACCCACAAAGGTTGTTCTGATACAATACGCACAACCGTTGAAGTTGACGACAAAATCATCTTCTACATACCCAATACATTTACGCCTGATGACGATCATTTTAACGAGACATTTAAACCTATATTTACCCATGGATATGAACCCCTGTCTTACACTTTGTATATATTCAACCGTTGGGGAGAAATAGTATTTGAATCTCATGACACCAACACAGGATGGGATGGTACGTATGGCACAAAGAATGACCAAGTCATTAAAGAAGGAACTTACATCTGGAAAATAGTTTTCAAAGAAACAATGTCTGACAAACGTCATACACATTCTGGACATGTAAATCTGCTGCGATAAACATTTGATATTATGAAGAAATACTAATTGATATGTATTTCTTCATAACATCATTTTATCTCAACATTTAAACCTACTACATATAAACCAAATGAATCACATTTCTCTATGTAGGGAGAGATAAAAATCTTACGGAATTTAATTCTTCTTTTGTACCCATTGATTCTATTGGGTTGTTTAAAACTATTCTGCTCCGGTCATTAAAACCACAAGAAAAAGCGCCTTCTTTTATGTATCTTTGATGCGTAAAATTCAGCTACCATGTATATAGTTTTTGATACCGAAACAACAGGATTACCTAAAAATTGGAACCTTCCCTATACCGACACCGACAACTGGCCAAGGTGTATTCAGATTGCTTGGCAATTGCATGATGATAAAGGACAATTGATTGAAGCCAAAGACTTCCTTATTCGTCCCGACGGTTTTGATATTCCTTATGATTCTGAACGCATACACGGTATTTCGACACTTTTAGCAGAAAAAGAAGGAGTTTCTCTTCGTGATATGTTAGAAGAGTTCAATAAAGACCTTGAGAAATCAGAATTTATTGTAGGACAAAACGTAGGCTTCGACATCAATGTTATGGGGTCTGAATTTGTGCGTTTAAAGATGGAAACGCCAATGCACGACATGCCAATATTGGATACGTGTACGGAAACAACCGCTGAATTGTGTCGTATACCAGGTGGACGTGGTGGTCGTTTTAAACTACCTACGCTTACTGAATTACACAAACATTTATTTGATGTACCATTTGGCGAAGCACACAATGCTACCGCAGACGTTGAAGCAACTGCTCGCTCATTTTTCGAATTGTTGCGCAGAAGAATATTTACTGCACAAGAGCTTCAAAGAGACGAGAGTTATATTGAAGATTATTTAGACAACAACACTGATGTTATTCAACCTGTTGGATTAAAGCATGTAAATTTAAAGCAGAGAAGTCAGGACCTCAAAGAACAGTTTGAAACGCAAGAAGAGGTTTCGAAAGAAGAAATTGAAGAAGGCCTTGAAAAATTAGCAGAAACTTCGTTCGTACATTTACACAACCACTCACAGTTTTCTGTATTACAATCAACAAGTAGTGTAAAAGAGCTCATAAAAAAAACAGCTGAATACAACATGCCTGCAGTTGCCTTGACCGATACAGGGAATATGATGGCCGCATTTCACTTTGAGAAACACATTACTTCACACAATAAAAATGTTCGAAAAGCACGGGAAGAAGCTGAAAAAGAAGGAAAACCGTTCAATCAAAAAGAGATTATTCCAATTATTGGGTGTAAGTTCAATATTTGTGAAGACCATACCAATAAGACAGTAAAGGACAATGGGTATCAAGTTGTATTACTGGCAAAGAATAAGAAAGGTTATCACAACCTTGCTAAGATGTCTTCGATTGCCTTTACGGCCGGTAGATACTATGTTCCTCGAATTGATAAAGGAGTAGTAGAACAATATAAAGAGAATATTATTGTACTCTCTGGGAATATGTATGGTGAGATTCCTTCTAAAATTCTAAACGTCGGAGAAAAGCAAGCTGAAGAAGCTGTAATATGGTGGAAAGAGCAATTTGGAGATGATTTTTATTTAGAATTAATGCGTCACGACCAAGAAGATGAACGTCGTGTAAATGAAGTTCTACTGCGCTTCGCCAAGACTCATGATGTTAAACTAGTTGCCACAAACAACACTTTCTATATAGAAAAGAAAGACGCGACGGTTCATGATATTTTATTGTGTATCAAAGACGGAGAAATGGTAGAAACACCTAAAGGAAGAGGCCGTGGATTCCGTTATGGTTTACCGAACGATAATTATTACTTCAAGTCTCCTGATGAAATGAAGGAGTTATTTGCTGATCTTCCAGAAGCAATTGAAAATACAATGGAAATCGCTAATAAATGTGAGTACTATACATTAGCAAGTGATATTTTACTTCCAGCTTTCGATATTCCAGAAGAATTTACAGATCCAAAAGATGCTGAAGACGGAGGAAAACGTGGTGAGAACAACTATTTACGTCATCTTACTTATGAAGGAGCAAAAAAACGCTATCCGGAAATCACAGACGAAATTCGCGAACGTTTAGATTTTGAATTGTCAGTGATTGAAAACACAGGTTATCCTGGATATTTCTTAATTGTACAGGATTTCTGTCATGCCGCAAGGGACATGGGAGTGGTAGTAGGTCCGGGAAGAGGATCAGCTGCTGGATCTGCAGTAGCTTATTGTAATCAAATTACAAATATCGACCCTATTGAATACAACTTACTTTTTGAGCGTTTTCTAAATCCTGATCGTGTTTCGATGCCGGATATCGACATTGACTTTGATGACGAAGGTCGAGGGAGAGTAATTGATTGGGTAATTGATAAATACGGATCAAATCAAGTAGCTCAAATTATTACCTACGGTACAATGGCAGCCAAATCTTCGGTGAGGGATACGGCTCGTGTTTTAAACCTACCTCTTTTCGAAGCAGATCGCTTAGCAAAGCTAATTCCTGATACTTCTTTAAAGAACATCTTTGGTTTGGACGCAGCTGATTTATCGGCAAAGTTAAAAGAGAATCAAGAGAGTATCGCTATGGCGAATCAATTGATTGACATTTCTAAAGGAACAGATTTACCTGCCAGGGTACTTGGTAACGCGCGCAGGTTAGAAGGTAACGTAAGAAACACGGGAATTCATGCCTGTGGTGTAATTATTACTCCCGGAGATATTACAAACTATGTTCCTGTTGCATTAGCCAAGGATTCTGAGATGTATTGTACGCAATACGATAACTCGGTAGTTGAAGAAGCAGGATTACTGAAAATGGACTTTTTAGGATTAAAGACCCTAACGCTAATTAAAGATGCAGTTGCTTTTGTTAAAGATATCCAT
>Ga0079223_10000992_pt1 | contig 16110 bp, 14 predicted proteins | sample Stecom2011_FD_75072 | JGI IMG/M metagenome (GOLD analysis project Ga0079223, IMG submission 75072) | Agricultural soil microbial communities from Utah to study Nitrogen management - Steer compost 2011 | ecosystem: Environmental > Terrestrial > Soil > Agricultural land | place: USA: Utah... | reverse complement strand
GATCCACCTTGTTTAAAAAGTTAAAATTCTTAAATAAATCAAAATCTGATATCAAATTAACAGTAATATGGATTCTCTACCGCGTGTCTCTTGGAGGATACCGCCATTCCCTTTCCTGCATGTCTAGCAGGAGATAATACTGAACAGTTGCCAGTATGGCTTAATAACACCGAATCGGACGATTATTCGACGAAAAGCTGCATGGTATCACTACCCCGGAACGAAAAAACTATAACTCTTATTGGTCATACCTACCAGGTGATAAAATAGCAGATATTAACCCGTTATGGTAACTGTCGCGAAGCAGATCGCATTAAGGAATCGTTATTACTGAAAATAATATATGAATCTCATGTAACATCACCATTTCGTTTTTGTAACAATTTGTAACGAAAGATTTTTTACACTTGCAAAAATTATTACACTTACTGTTGAATGTCAGAGTATTATGAAAATAAGTTCGTCAAAAAAAGCTTCTTCTATTCAGGTAATACTAAATTACGTAAACAGCATAAAAAATATTTTTCTGATATAGCAGGTATCGTTTAAGCTGGTTAAAAATTTATAAACCGGCTTGAGATTTTGACATTTTTCTGCAATTTTGAAGAATTTCATTAAGAAAACAGTTTAAAGCTATATCAAAACGTTGCATTCACCCGGCGCTTTTAAGGTAAATATTGAAATAAATTCTTAAAAATTACAATTTTGGTGCATGGGATGTAGGTATTTTTATTGTTACAACGGTTCCCGACTCTGTTGCACTTGTTATGGAAATTGATCCATTGTGAGCCGTGATCACCTTTTTTGTAAGGCTCATACCAAGCCCGTAACCTCCGGATTTATGCTGTCGTGCTTTATCGATTCTGTAAAATGGTTCAAAAATAAAAGGTATTTCCGATTCCGGAATACCGATGCCGTAATCCCTAATAATGATTTTTGTTTCGTTATCAGTCTGAAAGTATTCAATTTCAACCGGATCTTTATCAGATTTTGAGTATTTGATTGCATTATCTATAACGTTTGAAACAGCCATACGAAGTCTTTCTTCATCGCCCCTGATAAACAAATCTTCATTGTTTTTGAGATCGATTGAGGATTTGTAATTTTTACGGTTTTCAACAATTTCACAGATCAGTTTTTTCAAATTAATCTGATCATTTTTGATCCTGCCAAAAGGGCTCTCGAGTCTTTCTTCTTCCAGAATACTGCTTGTCATTTTTTCCAGAATTGTAATATTATTTCTAAGTGTCTGCCGAATGTTTCCTTCAGGAACGAACTCCAGCGCCACCAACATCCTGCTTAATGGAGATCGTAATTCATGGCTTATATCCCTGAGGAGTTGATCCCTTGATTTTATATCGTTGTTGATTTGGCAGGCCATGGTGTTAAAAGTTTTCACCAATTGCCCAAGTTCATCATTTGATGTAACCGGAAGTTGAGTGTCAAATTTCCCATAGCTGATTTTTTTAAGTCCGTTTTGCAGAATGCGTACAGGGTAAAGCAGACGCCTGATTCTGCGGTGAGCAAACCCGAAAATAAGCATTAATATAATAAACCAGATCGTAAATATCTTCCAGGGAAAAGAGAGTTGTTCAAACGGGCTTATCCCCTGTAAAATGTGGATGGCATTGCCTGTTTCAACCACCGTGGCCAGGCGGTTATGATGCCAGAATGTAAGTTTCTTATCTGATATTTTTTTCATTGCAGTATTTAAGTCAGGAATGTCCTTTGAACTGGACCATTCAAAATTGTCGCCTATATACCTCAGATCAAGGAGCTGGTTTTCAAGAAAGCTGCGGGTTGCAGCTGTGTCTGAAATGTCAATTTGAGTAACCAGATATTTGGCTAACTGGTGAAAGTTTTCGTGAAGCGGAGTTTTATTTCGGATATCTGATAAATAGCTGTAAATAGCTACATGTGTTGTAAATGCTATTGAAATTACTGAAATCGTAATTAAAACTGTAAGTTTGGTAAAAAGAGAAGGTTTTTTATTCATATGAGGCTTTCAAAATTTATGACAAGCAGACATTCATGTACGGCTGTGTAGATATTGGTAAGAGTATTTTATTTATTTACAAAAAAAATGATTCAGTCACTGGTGTTTATTGATAAACATGTATCCGGTTCCGGTTATCGTTTTAATATACAATGGATTTCTGGAATCGTCTTTGATTTTTTGTCGTATTCTGCTTATAAGCATATCGACTGAGCGGTTTGAAGATTCCCAGTCAATTCCCCGTAAATGTTCAACAAGCTGGTTTCTATCCAAAACCCTGCCTTTGTTGCGTATAAGATATTGGAGAAGTTCATATTCATTGGCTGTAAGATTGACATCATTGTTGTTTATGGATACAGATCTGTTGGAATAATTAATGATTAGATCTCCATAACGTTCAACAGGTGTGGGCGAATATGTTTCAATTGATCTTCGCAAAATTGAACGGAGTCGTGCGACCAGTTCCCGTGGTTCAAATGGTTTCGGCAAATAGTCGTCTGCTCCGATTTCAAGACCTACTATCCGGTCCTGAACATCTCCCTTTGCAGTAAGCATAAGAACAGGGATACTGTAATTTTTCCTTATTTCTTTACACACCGAGAACCCGTCCATGTCGGGGAGCATTACATCAAGAATGATTGCATCCGGGATCTCTTTCTTTATATACTCCAATCCGTTTTCAGGATGCACTTCAGTGTGTACTATAAACCCATGTGTACCAAGATAATCACATAGAAGTGAGTTAAGTTCACTGTCATCATCAATTACCAATATTTTTTCATTCATTAAAAACATCCGACCATTGTATACACTATTTCTTGTTAACTGAATATTTTTTCGGTAATATCCAGCTTGATTGTGTTTGACCTTTATGTTTACCTGATAGCCTGATTATAACAGGCGAACCGATTTTATAAACCGATGCTTAATTGAGCCTGTGATGGACAGTATGAGTTACCTCGACTTGCGCAAGGTGTTGTTTCAGGCAGACGTAGCCTTAACAGTTCTCAAAACTCGCCTGTTTTGAAAGTTGAGTTTCCAGCAGTTTGTCGCCAATTAACAGTTCCCGTTTATTCTATAATAATAATAACTCTTTATAACAGAAATATGTCTAAATTGTAACAAAGTGTAACATGTATACATATTTTACTTCAAAAGCCATGGTAATCTCTCTGGGATATATGTATTAGATTGATTCCCTGTTGGAATGTATAGATTAAACTCGAAATAAAAATTTTCCGGTGAACCATGTTTTGAATAATATGGCTGGATTGCGGTTTGTGATAAAAAATATTTGAGTAAATAATTGAGTGTTTTTTGGGTGGATGTTAAAGCCTCTCGTACCTGCGCGCTATCTGTTGAAGTAAATTCACTGCAGTCACCAGACGGTAAAGGGACAAGAATACCCCCCGGCTCAAGTCGTGGGGTTAAAACAATTGGAAAAGGTCAAACTTTTACCGGCTGAAAATAGATGGTTTTGTTTTAGTCGATTATCAATGAGGGAGTATCTTCAGTGTTATAAGGTATCATGAAAAATACTCTAATTGATATCAGTTACGGAACTGCCTTCCAGCAAAGACCCTGAAAATTTTCCCGGATCCGGTTCCCATCCCTGCCAGTCTTTATTTGTGAATATAATGCTCCAGTTACCTGAAGCGTCCCCGTTTACAAAATTGCCGGAGATGTTTAAGGTGAAAGGGGATGATTCAACATAACCTGACGAGTTGGGAGGATAACTGGCTTTTCCGGTACATGTAAACTCAAGATGTGAAGAATCTTTCTGACCGGTTCCGGACATTATTGTACAACTGATTGTGTCCCCGAAGAATATATAAGACCAGTTACCAGAACAGGTTATCTTGCCGTTTTCATGTAGATTCAGAGTTATATCGGCTTTGTTTTGGGTTTCTGGAATAGTAAGTTCCCATTTTTCGGTGGCTGTAACTGAAGAATCGGATGATTGGTTGTCTGTACAGGCAACTGTCAGTAAAAACAAAAAAAAGACGACTAATACAGTTCTTTGGGACATAAAGCAAATGCCTCCAGTGTTATGTTGCATGATAGATTATAATTATGAATATATATTAAAAAAAAGATAAATCAAATTAAATGCAAAATTGTAATGTGCAAAAAAATTCGGATTGTGGAAGAGTATATCGTTATTTAATATATTATATCTGAATCGCAACATTTTCTCGGGTTTTTTCGAAAGGGTGTACAGGTTTAGGTCTGTGGACGCTTATAGTTTGTACGACCGGGCAAAGGTGTATTCCCGGTTGAGCAGAGGTTTGTGTTGCCAGAGAGAATGGTTTTCAGAGAATAATGACATCCATGAAAAGGATCGGGAATATGTCTCAAAAAAGAGAAGTATGGGGATCAAAGCTTGGTGTTATCCTTGCAGTTGCAGGAAGTGCGGTCGGGTTAGGAAATTTTTTACGATTTCCTGTAAAAGCAGCAGCTTATGGAGGTGGTGCTTTTTTAATACCCTATTTTGTAGCTTTTCTTTTGCTGGGAATACCGCTGGCCTGGGTTGAATGGACAATGGGACGTTACGGGGGGAGGCATTCTCATGGTAGTGCTCCGGGAATACTGAATGTGGTTATAAGGAAAAAATGGGCAAAATACGTAGGCTCTCTGGGAATATTTGGCCCCATGCTTATTTTTTTCTTTTATGTTTTTATCGAATCCTGGCTTCTTGGATTTGCATGGTACTTCATAAATGGTGAATTGATTAATGCTGTTAAAACCGAAACAGTTTCGGAGTTGTTTAATAATTTTATTCTTCTTGAAACACATATTTTTGGTTCAATTCCGTCAGCACTTTTTTTCTTTGTCATTACCTTTTTTGTAAATTTCGCCGTTATATGGTTTGGTATAAGACGCGGGATTGAAGCAGCCGGAAAAATTGTGATGCCGCTTATTGTGGTTTTAGGCCTGATACTTCTTGTTCGTGTTCTTTTAACTCCCGGGATTGGGAGAGGCTTGGCTTTTATGTGGAATCCTGACTTTAAAACACTTGCTGATCCACGTGTCTGGCTTGAAGCATCCGGTCAGATATTCTTTACACTTAGCGTAGGGATAGGCGCAATCCTGACATATGCATCATATATCCGGAAGGATCAGGATGTAGCATTGTCATCCCTTAGTGCATGTGCTGCGAATGAGTTTACAGAAGTGATACTTGGAGGTACAATCGTTGTTCCAATGGCAATTGTTTTATTTGGCTCATCCAATATTGAAGAGATCGCAACAATGGGTACTTTCGGATTGGGTTTCAACACGATGCCTGTAGTGTTTGGTATGATGCCATTGGCGTCAATGCTTCAGTTTATCTGGTTTATTCTTCTGTTTTTTGCCGGGGTTACATCATCAATTTCCATAATACAGCCAGCAATCAGTTTTACAGAAGATGAGCTGGGATGGAATCGTAACAGGTCTGTTTTGGTAATAGGTACAATTTCATTGATTATGAGTCTTGTTGGTGTTTTTGGGCTCTCTGCAGGTGCAATTGATGAGCTTGATTTCTGGGGTGGGACTTTTGCATTGGTTCTTTTTGGAACCATTGAGGCCATACTTTTTTCCTGGGTTTTTGGAATTGATAAAGGGTGGGATGAATTGAATACCGGATCGCATATACATTTGCCTGATCTGTTCAAATTCGTTCTGAAATATGTTACACCGGTTTATCTGATTATTGTTCTGTTTGCATGGATAGTTACCGAAGGGTGGGGTTTTATTACTCTTAGTGGGATCAGTCAAGACCAGTATACAGAGTTTCTTGGTTTTTCTATGAAAAAAGTTACTTTTATTGCATCATTCAGAATCTTATTGTTACTACTTCTGCTTGGCGTTAATGTGGTTATATATTATGCCTGGAAAAAAAATAAACTGGACAGAAAACAGGAAATTTCTGAAATAAAAGAGGAGGCAATAAATGTCTGAACAACTGACAGTAAGTGGAGGTGTTTTCATGTTAGTATCCTGGATTGCAATACTGGGGTTAAACATTTTCTGTTTTTATAAAATTTTTAAGGATAAAAAGGAAGAGATTGTTGATCCGCTTCCGGAATTAGATCAAAATACCTGAATTCAAGTTCAAACCCACAGCCTTTGGCCGTGGGTTTGAACTGATTTATCCTATTGCTTCAGTTCCGCTTTCACCGGTTCTGATACGAATACAATTTGCCATATCAAGAACAAAAATTTTTCCATCTCCGATGTTTCCGGTTCTGGCTCCTTTGGTTATGGCTTCAACAGTTTGTTTCACAAATTCTTCATTGACAGCAATTTCAATCCTGACTTTTTTCAACAGGTTTACTTCGATTATGTTACCACGGTATCTTTCTGTGTAACCGGCTTGCTGTCCGCATCCAATAACATTGGTTACAGTCATCTTGCAAACGTCTGCTTCGAACAGGGCTTTTTTTACATCAGGTAATTTAGCGGGCTGAATAACAGCGATGATCAGTTTCATGATTTTTCTCCTTTCGAGTTCCATTAGAATTTGAATTAAACACAGGTCCGATATTTTCAGTGGTAAAGATCTGGAAACCACTGTAACCTTCAAGGCCCATTTCGCCAACATCAAGCCCACCAATTTCTTCATCCCTGGAAACTCTTAGTCCGATAGTTTTTTTCAGAATAGCCCAGAAAAGAAAGGAAAGAGTTACAGCAGCAATGCCTGTTACTGAAAATCCAATGAATTGTAAACCTAATTGAGCTGTGCCACCACCATAAAAGAGACCAGCTTTATCATCAAAATAGTCTGGAACAGCAAATAGTCCGACAGCAAGGGTTCCCCAGACACCGTTGACCAGGTGAACAGAAAGCGCACCTACAGGGTCATCTATATGAATTTTGTCGAAACCATATACAGAGAATACAACTATAATACCTGCAATAAGACCTATAATGATTGCTCCTGCAGGAGAAACAATTGCACATGGAGCAGTAATAGCTACCAGACCGGCAAGACATCCGTTGATAACCATTGAGTGATCGGGTTTGCCGCTTGTCAGCCATGATGAACACATTGCGGACAGAATACCGCTGCATGATGCGAGGGCGGTTGTAAGTGCGATTCTTGGTACATCGGAGTCCATGGCAAGCTGGCTTCCGGGATTAAATCCAAACCATCCTAACCATAAAATGAAACCACCCAGAGTCGCCAGTGGAATAGAGTGACCTATGATAGCCTGAGTTGATCCGTCAAGTCGATATTTGCCAATACGAGGTCCCAGAAGAATTATACCTGTCAGTGCGCACCACCCGCCAACAGAATGAACAACTGTAGATCCGGCAAAATCATAAAATCCAAGAGCTGATAAATACCCGTTACCCCAGACCCAGTGACCTGAGAGCGGATAGATAAAAGCCACCATAAAGGTACCAAACAGAAGGAATGAGATTAGTTTGATACGTTCTGCAACGGCTCCTGAAATTATTGAGCACCCTGCAGCAGCAAATGCAAGCTGGAAAAAAAAGAAAGCAAAAACAGGGATGTTGGATACAGGGCTGTTTGATGTTTCTGAGACGAGAAAGGAGTTAAGTCCAAGGAATCGGTTTCCATCACCGAACATGAAACCATAACCGCAAACCCAGAAAGCAATGGCACTTATAGCAAAGACAACGAAATTTTTTCCAAGTATATTGACTACATTTTTAGCTCTGCAGAAGCCACTTTCAACAAAAGCGAATCCTGCATTCATGAAGAAAACGAGGAAAGCGGCGATCAGTACCCACAAAGTATCAAGTAAATTTATTTGTGTGTAGTCTGCGCCATAAATTTTTGCAGAGACCAGAAAAATAAAGAAGGGGATTTTCCCCCACAAAAATCTCATGATAAACCTCCAGGAGACAAATAGTACAAAAATGTATTGCAGTAATTTATTTTCACTGCCTGCATGAGATTTATGCAAAAATAATACCAATTTATATCTGTTAAAAAGCGATAATGTAATAGGGCACGGGGACAAAATTGTATTCAAATTCTCAAACGATACATATATGTGTAAAAGATGGAGTGAAATGTAGATTACATACATTTTTTGAGTACTGTTGCAAGAATCTCCTTTAAATCTTTTTTGATGGGTTGTATAATCGATAATGGCCTCGCATCTGCAATTCAATCAGCTTAAAATGTAATCGGAGAATTTGTGGTTAGATATAATCTGGATGAGATAAAAGAGGATATGGTGTTGGGGGAATCAATATTTCTCCCTTCAGGTGAATTGCTTCTTGCAGCAGGGTACAGGATAAAAGAGCGATATCGTGAGCGTCTGAAACAGCTTGGTTTTCGCAACGTTTTGGTTGATGTTGAGGGAACTGAAGAAGCTGTACCTGAAACAACTGTTTCTGCAGAAGTCCAAAGGGAGATGGGTAATGCGATAGATAATACATCAAAAGAACTGGTAGCAGCTATACAGCAATTCAGGCATAAAAGTACACATAAAGTCAGAGATCTGATTAAAGAAAATAAACAGCATTTGAATAAGTTTATAATGGGTTCCGGGATGGCCAAGGCACTGGAACAATTTATTGATGAGATAATGAGCCAGACCTCAATTGTTTTGAATCTATCAGCTCTTCAGCAGACACAGTCTGGTTTGTTATCACATGCATTGAATGTGACTATTACGTCTTTATGTATTGGTAAAAAGTACAAATTTTCTTATGAAGAGATGAAACAGTTGGGGATAGGGGCGTTAAATTATGATCTGGGGCTGGTAGCATTGCCAAAAACTTTAATGGAAAACCCTATCAGTAATTATAATGAAGAAGAGATGAAAAATTATCGTCAGCATACAGTGTTTGGTTTTTTGATGCTTTCACAAAACCACATTATTCCATCAACAAGTGCTGCTGTTGCTCTTCAACACCACGAGAGACAGGACGGTTCCGGATATCCGCGGGGAATAAAGGGAGAAAACCGTCCTCCTCTGAAAGATTTTTCAAAGCAGAATATGATTCACAGGTTTGCCGAGATTGTATCTGTTGCTGATGCATATGATTCGTTGATTTATGGGAGGCCGCATGAGGGTCAGGAGCCTGTTGATATCAAAAACGCCATTCGTAAATTAATCCAGTCAGGGGGAGTATCATTGAATTCAGAAATCGTAAAAACATTAACAAATGTTGTTCCCCTGTTTCCTGTCGGTACGCGAATAAAAATCGTAAATGCTCCGACACCGCAGTTAGTCGGGTATTATGGTGTCGTAGCTCGGGATAATGCTGACAATCTTGAAAACCCCCAGATTGTACTGTTTGAGACGAAAAATCATCAGAGAACAAAACCGATACTGGTTGATATGTCTAAGTATAAAGGATTTACACTGGAACCGGTATTCTGAAGAGGTTGGAACGATTCGGCCCGCAATTCCATCAGTTCCATGAGATCTAGAAAGTAAAGAAAGCCCGGGGCATACGAAGGCATGCAACGAAATATGATATTGAAATTACTGTCATGGGTGTGATCTCCTTTTCCGTAAAGCAATCGTTACTAATCAGGTATTATCAAATTTCTCATTTGTTCATAGTTTTATGTTACACATCAATATTAAAAAAATATCTGAGTAAAAATCCGACTCCGAAACTGAGAAGAGAAACACCAAGACTGATACCTGCCATTTCGAGAAAACGTGTTTTGAAAGATGTGTCATTAGCAACAGATGTATAGAAATTGAAGACCGCAATGATGAGTATTGCCAGGGAAAGTGTGCATCCAAGAGCGATAAACAGATTGTTAACAAGCAGGTACGGTGCTATCAGAAAAATTACAGTAAGGATGTAAGCTGTGCCTGTATAAAAGGATGCTTTAGCAGGGCTTTTGGCGGTAGATTCTGCTTTTGTAGAGAGGTATTCCGATGATGCCATGGATAATGCTGCAGCAAAACCGGTTATTGATCCTGTGAGTGCAACAATTCTTGTGTCCTGAAGAGCAAAAGTAAAACCTGCAAGAGCACCTGTGAGTTCAACAAGGGCATCGTTTAACCCAAGAACCATTGATCCTGTATACTGAAGATATTCTTCATCGAGTAACTGTAAAAGTGAGTTTTCATGCTCCTCCTCTTCTTTTGCGATTTCTGTCGCCTGGGGAATCTCTTCTGCGAGCTGTGAATAACTGGTTTTAGCGTTTTGTTCCCCCCGTTCCATCAGTTTTACTCCGAAAGTAAGTCCGAACAGTTTGCTTATTAATACATAAAAAAAGACTTTAAAAGAATTCGGTCTGACTTCCTGATGTGTATACTCTTTCCACTGATTATAATGCCGAAGTTCATCAGATGCGATATCCTCTAAGACTTTTCGGTTATTTTTATCGCTTATACCAGAAGACAGCTTACTGTAAATATGGTATTCCGTGATTTCGTTTCTTTGAAAACCAAGCAGCTTTTTTCGAGCTGTGTCGCTTATGTCCATGTTATTTCCTGTCGTTATCGTTATTCCTTAACCGGTGTACGTTCTCAGTAACCTTTGCCTATGCAATAATGGGTTTTGAGTTTACCTGTAAATGTACCTTTGTTATTGCATTAATATCAGCCTTTACCATTATTATACTGATCTGTTTTTTAAGACGTGTTACGAAAGGTAAACTATTTCTGGTAAATGCCATCATCCACAAATGAAATTTATTTTAATCCGATTAAAATATAAATTAAACCGGCGCAGATTTGAATGGGATTATCGGATTTCATATCGGTTTAAACTGATGTTTTGCATTTTTATTAGAATACGAAAAAGTGTGGTGTTTTGAACCAGTCCGAACCTGAATTATACTATCTTCTATGATTGTTAATTTCCCTTTACCCCATTTTTTTTCATTAATTTCAGGATTATTTCAGTGAAAAACATTTTTGCATCTATTTTCCGGGTGATGGTAATGGTACTGTAAAAATTCAAAAAATTAGAGTTTAAATCCATTTCAGCTTTGGACTGTTATGAGAAACATATTATCTTGTAAAAAATTCCAGAATTTTGCATGTATAAGTTATAAGACAAGGGAAGTTTGTTGTATGAATGTTAGAAAAAGTTTTTTTCTTTTTGGGCTGATAGTGTTGACGATCACTTCGTATGTATTGGCAGAAACGGTAGATCTCATTGGTAAGGTCCAGAATCAATTCGGTAATCCTGTAGAGGGTGCAGAATTAAAACTTTTAAGTGATGAAGAGATTGTTGCAATAACTGATTCTGATGGACAGTTCTATCTTTCGGGGGAGATTACTTCTGTGAAAAGAAAAAATATATCGGAACTCAAATCCCGTACAGTTTTTCGTGGTTCAAAAATAATTTTGTTTCTCACAAAGTTTTCACCGGTTAAAGTTGACATTTATAATGTCAGCGGTAAAAAAGTACATGATTTCAATTTAGGAACATTAAGATCCGGATTCAATGTAATTACAGTTCCGGTAAAACAGCTAGGTTCCGGTATCTACATGATTGCTGTAAATTTTGAAGGTAAGCGGCAAACTTTTAAATATGTGTCCTCATCGGGAAAGATTGCAGGCCGAGTATCATCACGCGGTGGATTATCTGAAGAGAACTCTTTGCAGAAATCGGCAGTTACAACCCAGGTCGTTATTGATTCAATTCTGGTATGGGCTGATGGATATGAGGCGGCAAGTTATCCGGTTGCATCTTATCAGCAAAGTGGTATTGTAATAACACTTGAATCGACTGGCGGCGGCTCGAGACTGGATAATATTACAAAAGAATGTGATGGATGTATGCCGACTCCGATTTCGGGCGGCCAGAGCGGCTGGGGGTCCCGTTACTGGGATTGCTGTAAACCGCATTGTTCCTGGCCCGAGAATACAAATCATTATTGCGCGAACTGTAAAATGGATGGTGTTACGGAAATAGAATGTTTCAAAGAAGCAGGAAATGAGTGGAATACATGGCTTCAGGGGACCAAGAGCAGTTGTGAAGGTGGTGAAGCTTTTACCTGTTACAGTCATGTACCTGTTGCAGTATGTGAAAACCTGGCTTATGGTTTTGCTGCAGTACCTGGGACAAATGCGGCATGTGGAAAATGTTTTCAGCTCGAATTCGATGGCGGTTTCAGACATGGTGAGCCCAAACCGGCGCATGCTTTGGTAAAAGATAAAGTTATGATAGTGATGGCATCCAATATCGGGCATGATGTTGGTGGGGGGCAGTTTGATATAATGATTCCAGGTGGGGGTATGGGTAACTTTGTGCAGGGTTGCGCCAGACAGTGGAATGTGGATCAAAACGATCTTGCTCTTGTTGGTGAAAATCAGGGCGGGTTTACCTCTTATTGTCAGAAACAACTTGGCTGGGATGCTGATCCGGAAGATACCAAGTCATGTGTAAGAGGAATGTGTGATAACTTGTTTGGAAAAGATCCTGCTTTGCATGATCTATGGGAAGGGTGTATCTGGTATGTAGAATGGATGCACGCGGTTGATAATCCTACTTTTAAATATAAAGAGGTTGAATGTCCTCAGGAACTTATTGATCTATATTATTCATCAAAACATCCAAAACCATAATAAGACTGCTTATAATTTGGGGGGATCGGGAAAACGTTCTGCGGTAGTACCGATCTCAAAGAGACATGCTTTGATATAGGGTTCACGCTAAACTCAACTGTGGTCCAAAGATACGTAAAAAGAGCTTTCCTGAGCACTAAAGGTGTAATAATTCGATTACCAGTCGCAACGCTAATTCATTTCCATCCATTCTGCAGATCATCAGACTTTCAAATGTTAGTCCCAGGATACTGTTCGAGAACAAGATAGAGATCAGCATAGAAGGAATGTATCCGAATTGCTGAGCATTACTTCTGGCATTTAATTTCCGGTATACACAAAGGTCCGCCAGATGGTTCGAACTGTGTTATTCGCGGCGGCGACTGGGACGACACTGCCTGGTTCTGCCGTTTGCTCATCATAAGAATGGCTGGTGAGATTCCGGCTTTTAAGCATCAAAAGCCAATCTTTACCATCAGTAATATAACCATCCTGAAAACTTTGTTCTATTACTGGACGGGGTCCAACTATGTCGATGTATCCCTTTTCCTTGAGAATATCCTGCAATGTTTTCCAGCTTAATTCAAAAGTATACTCAAATGCTTTTATCAGCCCCTGAGTTTCCATCTCATTAAGTTCCCCTTGCTGTAAGAATCGTTCCAGTTGACTCAATGCTTTATTGAAATTTTTGAACCTCTGTTGCCATCGGATATCCATATTTTGTTCCTGAATTCAAAGAACATCTTTTATTGCTTAAAATATATACTGATGCCTGAACCAGCAAAAATTGTTTTTTCGAAAATCATACAAGATATCTGTAGTGAAAAACCCGTAACGGAGAGACAACTGTGTCCGGCTCACTACCGGCATGCAGGAACACAATCCCTATCAGTTGCAGCATTTTCCTATTTTTCGCTGCTGTAGTATGGATCAGGGCTCGTGACAGAAAACTTGAAGAACGTTGTATGTTTTAGTTGTACATCTTTACTGTCACTGGATCTGATCCATGGTTTCTTGTGGTAACACCCCGAATGTTGCAATACAGATGCCCGACTCGTCAGTTAGTAATATCACTCTTTGCGTTTTGTACTCAATGCATCATAAGAATTTATAAATAGTAAGAATAAAACCAGTATTTTTGAATACACTAGAATACGAAAAAAGGTTCAACAGGAAATTTTACCTTGAAAGTTTCCATCAGTTCAGTATATTAATAACATTACTGGCGTGTTCAATAGAACGCTTAAAATGCACCACATATCTTAGGAGTAATTATGGGAAAGCATATCATACGCCTGTCCCGAAGATCCACCCGTTCACTCTACCAGTTCTACAGCAGATTACTCACCCTGATTTTTGCGCTCTTCTGCAGCGTAACAGGACAGATCCAGAAATCGGCATCATCAAAACAGGGTAACACAACAACTTTTAAAGGAAGTGCCTATATTGAAGCAGGCTCCGGGGTACTTAAGAATGTGAAGTTATACCTTCATAACGTCATTCTTGTGAAATATGGTGTAATAAAAGATGATGGGATTATGCCCGAATACGGTGTTTCAGCCTGGTATGGCGTTAATACCGGAAACAACAGAAATACTGCAAATGAAAAAAACGTCTCAGCCTTAGCAACTTTTGAAACTGATGAAAATGGGAATTTTGAGACCGAAATACCAGATCCGGCTACAGGTACAGGTAGTTACTATATCAGCAGTGATGAAGTAGTTACACCTGGAGGAAAGGTAACATATTACAGTTCAGAGAACCTCACTATTAAAGCAGGTGTCGATACTTCCTATACACTTTATTTTGTAAGTGCCGAAACTTCAACAAAACCTTCCCTCAAAGAAACCAGACATCAATTTACAGTAACCGCTATCTCAGGGAAAGATTTCCTGTTTCAGATACCGGAGTGGAAGGGGCAGAAAATCTCTGCTGCCATCATTAACAGCAGAGGACAGCAAGTAACAAAACTTTGCAGCGACGCAACTGGAACATTGTGCTGGAAGACAGGGTCAATTGTCGGTGGGGTCTATTTCCTGAAGTTACAAAATGGTCAAAATAATCTTTTCATGAAAATCCTTGTCAAATGACCAGTATCGACAAAATACCTGTAAGAAAGAAAATCGCGCTACGGTTGTTCTCCGCAAAACGTAAAGCAGATGCGCGCTTACATGAACTGCAGTACCTGTTCTGGGAGTGCACTCTTCGCTGCAACATGGCATGTCTTCATTGCGGAAGCGACTGCGTACGTGACTCATCTATACCAGATATGCCGATCAGGGACTTTACAAAAATTCTTGATCGGATAAGCGAACATACCGACCCGGCAAAAGTCGTCGTGGCGATCACCGGCGGCGAACCTCTTATGCGTGATGATCTGCCTGAGGCCGGTAATGAGATTGCCAAAAGAGGCTTTCGCTGGGGAATGGTCACCAACGGATATTTACTCAACAATAACAAAATGAAAGAGCTGGTGCAGTCCGGTATCCGATACCTGACAATCAGCTTTGATGGTCTTGAAGACACGCATAACTGGCTGCGCGGCAGAAAAGATGCATACACCTACGCATGCGATGCTATTAAATATGCTTCAGAGGCACGGAACAGTTCAGGCCTGTCCTTTGATGTTGTCACTTGTGTCAATCAGCGAAATATCGAGCAACTGGAGCAGATGAAAAAAGTATTGATGGATCTTAAAATGCCTGCATGGCGTCTGGGAACTATTTTTGCCAAGGGACGCGCATCCAGAAATAATGAGTTGACGCTTAATCGTGAGCAACTCTATCAGTTGTTGGATTTTATCGTAGCTACACAAAAGGAAGGTAACATTTTCACGACCTTCGGGTGTGACAGTTTTCTTGGCAGATATGAAATGGAGGTTCGTCCCAGGCCATTTTTCTGCTGGGCAGGGATAAATATCGGATCAGTTCTTGTCGATGGATCAATCTCTGCCTGCCCATCACTGCGAGCCGATTACATTCAAGGCAATATCTATAAAGATGATTTTATGGATGTCTGGAATAACCGTTTTCAGGTGATGCGTAATCGAAAATGGTTAAAACAGGGTGAGTGTGCAGACTGCCCGGTATGGAATCTCTGCCTTGGAAACGGGCTTCACCTTCGCCGCGAAAGCGATCTCAAACTGCTGAGCTGCCATTACAGAGAAATGACAGATTGCTGATATGCTGACAGGGCAAGTGACATAAAACCAGTAAAAGGAGTCAGTTCGGAAAAAGCTCAATGAACAATCCGGCCTTGACGCGCTTCAAATTGAAAATGGATGAACTCATGGGAGAGCTTGCCGCCGCCGTATTTCTGGTTGACGAACCGGGAAATTATATTTTCCTGCACCCCGGACCTGTAATTTCACTTCTTCCGCCAGAAATTGGTTTCACCTGTATCATTGTGCTGATTCGGTCTTTTAAAATTGTCACATGAGATATAACCCCGATCAGTTTACCGTCCTGATTAAGACCGGCCAGAGTTTCAAGTGCTGTATCCAGTGCATCTTCGTCCAGTGACCCAAATCCTTCATCCAGAAAAAGTGAATCAACCCGGACATTATTACTTGCCATTGAAGACAGCCCCAGAGCAAGAGAAAGACTTACAATGAAGCTCTCACCTCCT
>Ga0079223_10000991_pt1 | contig 16112 bp, 12 predicted proteins | sample Stecom2011_FD_75072 | JGI IMG/M metagenome (GOLD analysis project Ga0079223, IMG submission 75072) | Agricultural soil microbial communities from Utah to study Nitrogen management - Steer compost 2011 | ecosystem: Environmental > Terrestrial > Soil > Agricultural land | place: USA: Utah... | reverse complement strand
TTCTGCGCCTGCTCCCGCATCTGTTCGATCAGCAGCTTGAGGTCGATGGCCGCGCGGGTCATGTTCAGTGCCCCGGCCTTGGAACCCAGCGTGTTGGCCTCGCGATTCATTTCCTGGAACAGGAAGTCGAGCCGCTTTCCGGCGCTACCCTTTTTGCCCGGCCGGTTTTCAATTGCGGCGTCGGCTTCGCCGGCCAGGATGTGGCTGAGTTCGGCAATATGGGAACGCAGTCGCGCCAGCTCTTCTGCGACGTCGATGCGTAATGAAAAGAGCGAGGTTTCCTGCGCGATGCGGGCCGAAAGCTCTTCGCCGGTAATGAGCGCAAAGCCGTCGGGGCTTGCGGCAAGCAGGGCGTCTTTCAGCCGCTGGGCAAGTTTCTGCTGATGCTCTTCCAGAATATGGGGCAGCGAACGCTCGACCTCATCAACGATCGTGTCCATAGCGCGGGCGCAGTCGTGCATGATTTCGGCCAGGCGCGCCCCCTCGCGCTCGCGTGCCGCCTGCAGCTCTGCCAGCGCCTTGCCGCAGGCTTCGGTGGCCATGGCGTTCCAGGTTTCGGCGTCAAGCGGTGCGCCGGTGCCACCTTGTGCCGCATTCAGCAGCTCGTTGAGACGTGGTGCCTGCACGTCGGGAATCACGGCGCGGGCAGCGGCCAGCAGTTCTGCCATGCGGGTCAGGGCCGTGGGGTCGAGGGCGGCGGCATCGGGCAGGATGTTGCGCACGTAGCTGAGCCGCACGTCGACCTTGCCGCGCGTAACGGCACGGCTGATCTGTTCACGCAGCGGCGCTTCGAGCATGCGCAGTTCTTCGGGAAAGCGGAAGTTGAGGTCGAGAAATCGGCTGTTGACGCTGCGAATTTCGATGTTCAGGGTGCCCTGATCCGTTTCGGCTTTGGCCGAGCCGAAGGCGGTCATGCTGCGTATCATGGTGTGGTGTCCTTGCGTGGGCGGACTGCGCCGCTGACGGTTTTTCTTCCGGCACAGCCGGGTTTTCCCATTGTAATTGCGCGGCATTGCCTCGTGCCGGTGCCGGAGCATGAGAGAATCGAAGTCTTGCCGGCCAACGTTTCAGGAGCTTTTCGTGTCGCATTCATCTGTTTCGCCCGAGCCCGCCGGTGGCGGGCGTCCTTCCGGCCGCCGCCCCGACGAGCTGCGCCCGGTCACGATTCAAACCGGTTTCACGCGCTATGCCGAAGGTTCGGTGCTGATTTCAATGGGTGCCACCCAGGTACTGTGCAATGCCAGCGTACTCGACAGGGTGCCGTCGTTTCTCAAGGGCAAGGGGCAGGGCTGGGTCACGGCCGAATACGGCATGCTGCCGCGCTCCACGCACACGCGCTCCGATCGCGAGGCAGCGCGTGGCAAGCAAAGCGGCCGCACACAGGAAATTCAGCGCCTCATCGGCCGCAGTCTGCGCGCCGTGTTCGACCTCGAAGCGCTGGGGGAACGTACGTTGCATCTCGACTGCGACGTGATTCAGGCCGACGGCGGTACGCGATGCGCCAGCATCACCGGCGCCTGGGTTGCGGCGGCGCTGGCCGTGCGGCGCTTGCGTGAAGGCGGCGAACTTGAGCGCGATCCGCTGCTCGACCACGTGGCGGCGGTGTCGGTAGGCGTGGTGGGCGATCGGGCCGTGCTCGATCTCGATTACATCGAGGATTCCGGTTGCGGGGCCGACGTAAACGTTGTGATGACGGGCGCGGGCCACTACGTCGAAGTGCAGGGCACGGCGGAAGGGCAGACCTTCGACCGGCAGGCGCTGGTGCAGTTGCTCGACCTTGCCGAGTCAGGCATTGCCCGGCTCGTGGCCGAGCAGAAGCGGGCGCTCGGTTCATTACAATAGCCCGATCTTTACGGAGAATGTTTCATGCTTGATCAAACGGCCGGGCGTGAAGTCGTGCTCGCGTCGAACAATGCGGGCAAACTGCGCGAATTTTCGGCGATTTTGTCTGGCGCCGGCATCACCATGATTGCACAGGGCGATCTCGGCGTGCCCGAGGCCGACGAACCCTATCTCACCTTCCTCGAGAATGCGCTGGCCAAGGCGCGCCATGCCAGCCAGCATTCCGGCCGGCCCGCACTGGCCGACGATTCGGGGCTGTGCGTGCCGGCGCTGGGCGGGGCGCCAGGGGTGTATTCGGCGCGCTACGCCAGCATGGGTGGCGGCGAAAAATCCGACCTCGCCAACAACATGCGCCTGGTGAGCCACCTGCAGCGGGTGGATGACCACCGTGCCTTTTACGTGGCCGTGCTCGTGTATGTTGAACGCGCCGACGACCCGTGCCCCATCGTGGCCGAAGGGCGCTGGCACGGCGAAATCGTGCAGCAGCCCCGGGGTACGAACGGCTTCGGTTACGACCCGCACTTCTGGCTGCCCGATCGCGGCTGCACGGTGGCGGAGCTCGATCCGGCGGAAAAAAACCGCATCAGTCACCGGGCGCGCGCACTCCAGACGCTGCTGCAGCGCCTGCGCGAGCAGGGCCAATGAGCACCGGGCCACGCGTGCGCCCCGCGGCGGGGCATGGGCTGGGTCACCGGCCGTTGCCGCCGCTTTCGCTCTACGTGCACGTACCCTGGTGCGTGCGCAAGTGCCCGTATTGCGATTTCAATTCGCATGAAGCCGGGCCCGATCTGCCGGAAGACGACTACCTCGATGCGTTGCAGGCCGATCTTGAGCAGGCGCTGCCCCTCATTTGGGGCCGGCAGGTGATTTCGGTTTTTATTGGGGGCGGCACGCCCAGCCTGCTTTCCGACCGCGCGGTCGAGCGCATGCTCACCACCTTGCGTGCGTATCTGAATCTTTTGCCGGATGCCGAGATCACCCTCGAGGCGAACCCGGGCACCGCAGAAGCGGGCCGCTTCAAGGCCTATGCGCAAAGCGGCGTCACCCGGCTGTCGCTGGGCATTCAAAGCTTCAACGACGAGGCCCTGCGCGCATTGGGTCGCATACACGACGCACGGCAGGCGAGGGCGGCCATCGAGATGGCGCAGAACGCCGCGCAGCAGGTGAACCTTGACCTGATGTACGCCCTGCCCGGGCAGACACTGCAGGCGTGCAAAGATGACCTCGCCACGGCCATGTCGTTCGGCACGGGGCATCTGTCGCTTTACCATCTCACCCTGGAACCGAACACCGTTTTTGCCAAGTACCCGCCCCCCTTGCCCGACGACGACCTGGCCGCGCACATGCACGAACACATTGTTGAAGCCACCGCGGCGGGCGGCTGGGAACAATACGAGGTCTCGGCCTACGCACGTCCGGGCTGCCGCAGCCTGCACAATCAGAATTACTGGACGTTCGGCGATTACCTGGGTATTGGCCCCGGTGCGCACGGCAAGCTGTCGTTCCACGATCGCATCGTGCGTCAGGCCCGCCACCGCAGCCCGGAAAGCTGGATCACCCGCGCGCGCCGGCGCGACGGCAGTCACATCGCCGAAGAACGTATCGTCGCACCCGAAGAGCTCGCCTTCGAGTTCATGCTGAACGCCCTGCGTCTCAAGGAAGGGGTTGAGATCGGGCTGTTCCCGGCGCACACGGGGCTGCCCGTGACGGCGGTGCTGGCGACCCTGAAACGGCTGGAAGAACGCGAACTGGTTTCGCTACAGGCCGGCCGCATGCGTGCCACCGAGCGGGGGTGGCGTTACTTGAACAATGTGTTGCAGGAATTTCTGGACTGACGGCTGCGGTCACGCCCGCGTGCACTAAAATATGCACCGTCATGGTGCACGATGCACCGTCTTGGGGAACTTCGCATGCCGCAAGCCGGGGCAGTACGCGCTTTTAACAGGGTTATGCCCGCCAAAAGTTGGCACAACCCTTGCTTTGAACACTGTGTCCCTTAAGCACAACTGGTCCAGGAGCCCTTATGTCCGCCCCCGAAGACGTACTCAAGATGATTGCCGACAACGAAGTGACGTTCGTCGACTTCCGTTTCACCGATACCCTTGGCAAGGAACACCACCTCACGGTGCCGGCACACACTGTGGATGAAGAACGGCTGGAAAGCGGGGTGATGTTCGATGGTTCGTCGATTTCCGGCTGGAAGGGCATCGAGGCATCGGACATGGTGCTCGTGCCCGAAGTGTCCACCGCCCGCATCGACCCCTTCCGCGAGGAAACCACACTCATTCTTACTTGCGACGTGGTCGAACCCTCCGACATGAAGGGCTACGACCGCGACCCGCGTTCCATCGCCAAGCGCGCCGAGGCCTACCTCAAGTCGAGCGGGCTGGGCGATACCGCTTATTTCGGCCCCGAGCCCGAGTTTTTCGTGTTCGACGGTGTAAGCTGGAATGACGACCCTTCGGGCTGCTTCGTCAAGATTCATTCCGAAGAGGGCGTCTGGTCGCGCGGCCTCGACATGAATGGCGCGAATCTCGGCCATCGGCCGGGTGTGAAGGGCGGGTACGTGCCCGTGTCTCCCATCGACAGCTTCGCCGACATGCGTTCCGAAATGTGCCTGCTGCTGGAGCAGCAGGGCGTGCCGGTAGAGGTGCACCACCACGAAGTGGCCGGCCCCGGGCAGCTCGAGATCGGCACGCGTTTCAGCACGCTGGTGCAGCGCGCCGACTGGAACCAGATTCTGAAATACACCGTGCGCAACGTGGCGCACGTATACGGCAAAACCGCCACCTTCATGCCCAAGCCGATCGTAGGCGACAATGGTTCGGGCATGCACGTACACCAGTCGGTGTGGAAAGACGGCCAGAATCTGTTTGCCGGTAACGGCTATGCCGGGCTGTCGGAATTCGCCCTGTATTACATCGGTGGCATCATCAAGCACGCCCGGGCGCTCAATGCCCTCACCAACCCCACCACCAATTCGTACAAGCGGCTGGTTCCGCACTTCGAAGCCCCGGTGAAGCTCGCGTATTCGGCACGCAACCGCTCGGCGTCGATCCGCATCCCGTACGTCGGCAGCCCCAAGGCTCGCCGCGTCGAAGCCCGCTTCCCCGACCCCATGGCCAATCCGTACCTGGCATTTGCAGCGCTGCTCATGGCCGGCCTCGACGGCGTGCAGAACAAGATTCACCCCGGCGATCCGGCCGACAAGAATCTGTACGACCTGCCGCCCGAGGAAGACGCACAGATTCCGACCGTATGCGCGTCGCTGGAACAGGCCGTGGAAGCCCTCGACGCCGACCGCGAATTCCTGACCCGCGGCGGGGTGTTCAGCAACGACATGATCGACGCCTACCTTGAGCTCAAGCGCGCCGAAATCACCCGTCTGCGCATGACCACGCACCCGGTCGAGTTCGACATGTATTACAGCCTGTGATCAGGGCGGCGGCTGCAGCCGAATACCACTACCGCAGCCGCCGCATACCGGGAATATGGCATGGACGTCAGCGCCTATGATCTGCTGTCGACGGCGGTGCTGTTGCTTGACGCCCAGGGCCGCATCGATCACGCAAATACCGCGGCCGAAGAATTATTCGGCAGCTCGCGTCGCCTGCTGAAAGGCCAGCGTGCCGCCGACCTGCTGGGTGACGACGAGACGCTGCATGCGCGCCTCATGCAGGCGGTGGCGGGAAAATTCGGCATTCTGAGGCAACCTCTGTCGGTGAGCCGGTCAGGTGCGGCGGCGCCCGTACCCGTGAACGTGGCCGTCGTGCCCCTGCGCGACGAGCGCTGGGCGGCCCTTGTGGAAGTGCGCATCGTCGAGCAGCACATGCTCATCGAGCGGCATCAGCAGCTGGGCAAGGAACTCGCCGCGCAGCGCGAGACCCTGCGCAATCTGGCCCACGAAGTGAAGAACCCCCTGGGCGGAATTCGGGGTGCCGCGCAGTTGCTCGATACCGAATTGGGCGAGCACGGCCTGCGTGAGTACACCCGGGTGGTGATTGCCGAAGCCGACCGCCTGGCGCACCTGGTGGATCGCCTGATCGCGCCCCAGGGTGCCAGCCTGCGGCGCGAACGCCTCAATATTCACGAAATCTGCGAGCGCGTGCGCATGCTGGTGGCCGCCGAATTCACCAGCATCACGATCCGCTGCGACTACGACGCGTCGCTGCCAGAACTGAACGGTGATTTTTCGCGCCTTCTGCAGGCCATGCTCAATATTGCGCGCAACGCCGCGCAGGCGCTGACCGAACAAGCCGACCTGGCTGATCTTGCGCAACGGGCCGCTGCGGCCAAAGACGCCACGACGGGCTCCGTCGGCCCGGATCGGCCGGCGACTGCGCCCGCTGCGCCGCAACTGCTGCTGCGCACCCGGGTGGCCCGTCAGGTACTTCTGGCGGAATCGCAGGCGCCGCTTGCCGTGGTGGTATCGGTGATCGACAACGGACCCGGTGTTCCCCCGGAGCTGGCTGACAAGCTGTTTCATCCCCTGGTCACCGGGCGTGCGGCCGGTACGGGGCTCGGCCTGAGCCTGGCTCAGGAATTCGTATTGCAGCACGGAGGCCTGCTGGAATGCGATTCAAAACCGGGGCACACCGAGTTCCGCATGATTCTGCCGCTGGAGGCGAAATGAAACCCGTATGGATCGTTGACGATGATCAGAGCATACGCTGGGTGCTGGAAAAGGCGCTCGAGCGTGCCGGCTTGCAGTCCCGGTGTTTTTCGGCGGCGGCCGAGGTGCTCGATGCCTTGCACGACGATCAGCCTGCCGTGCTCGTCACCGATATCCGCATGCCCGGCATCGACGGCCTCAAGCTGCTGCATCAGATCAAGGCAGAGCATCCCGATCTGCCCGTAATCGTGATGACGGCGTTCACCGATCTGAACAGCACGGTCGAAGCCTTTCAGAAGGGGGCGTTCGATTATCTGCCCAAGCCTTTCGACGTCAATGCAGCCGTCGCCCTGATTCGCCGGGCCGGCCAGCGCGAACCCGGCAGCGCCGAAACACCGGAACAGCAGGCGCAACGCGATGCACAGGAGCCGCGCGTGATGATGCAATCTTCATCCCCGGCAATGCAGGAGGTCTTCCGCGCCATCGGTCGGCTGGCGGCCTCGAACGTTACGGTGTTGATCACGGGAGAATCCGGTTCGGGCAAGGAGCTGATCGCCCGTGCACTGCACGAACATGGCAATCGCTCCGACGGCCCGTTCGTGGCAGTGAATGCCGCCGCCATTCCCAAAGACCTGCTCGAGGCCGAACTCTTTGGGCATGAGCGCGGGGCGTTCACGGGCGCCACGCAGCAGCGTCGTGGCCGCTTCGAAGAAGCACGTGGCGGCACGCTGTTTCTGGACGAGATCGGCGACATGCCGTTCGACCTGCAGACACGCCTGCTGCGCGTTTTGGCGGAAGGCAGCTTTTATCGGGTGGGGGGATCACAGGCAATACGGGCCGACGTGCGCATCGTGGCCGCCACCCACCAGCCGCTTGAACAGCGCGTGGCCGAAGGGCGCTTTCGCGAAGATCTGTTTCATCGGCTGAACGTCATTCGGCTGCGCCTGCCGCCCCTGCGCGAGCGCAAGGAAGACATTCCCGCCCTGGTGGAGCTGTTTTTGCGTAACAGTGCACGCGACCTGGGCATTGCACCCCGGCGCCTTACCCCGTCGGCCATGGCGGCGCTCATGGCCTTCGATTATCCCGGCAACATCCGGCAACTCGAAAACTTCTGCCAGTGGCTCACCGTAATGTCCTCGAGTCCGGTGGTGGAACTCAAGGATCTGCCTCCCGAAATCGTGAACGGCGGCGGGCACCTGGCCGCCAGCGGGGCAGAGTCTGCCGAATCGCCACCTGGCGGGGCGGCGCAGGACTGGCTGGGCGTGCTGCATGCCGATGCGCTGGCACGCCTGCAGCGCAACGAGCCGGCGATCATGGCCACATTGACGCGCGAGTTCGAGCGCGTGCTTATTTCAGCGGCACTCGAGCACTGCCGGGGCAGGCGCGTCGAAGCGGCGCACCGCCTCGGTATCGGGCGCAACACGCTCACGCGCAAATGTGCCGAACTGGGTATTGGCGGCAGCGACGACTGAGTTCGGGTCGACGTGGGCGGCCATCCGTCGCCGGTCTAAGCGTTCATTCCGTTCATTCGGCGGCGGCAAGGCCGCGCAGGTAGGCCTGCGCGCGCTGCGCCATCAGCACCTCGCGTTTCACGAAATCGGCCACGAACGGTGTGGCCGGTGCATGGTGCAAGGCGTAGGGGGTATCCCACTGCAGAATCTTGCCGTCGTTCATGACACCGATGCGGTCGGCAATGGCGAAGGCCTCGGCCTGGTTGTGGGTGACCAGCAGGGCGGTGTGACCCGTTTTCTTGAGGATGTCGCGCAGCTCGAACGCCAGCCGTTCCCGCGTGTCGACGTCGAGATTCGAGAAGGGTTCGTCAAGCAGCAGCAGCTCGGGTTCGGGGGCCAGCGCACGCGCCAGTGCCACGCGCTGTTGCTGACCGCCTGAAAGTTCATGCGGAAAACGGTGGCGGGCGTCATCGAGGCCCACGAGATCGAGCAGTTCGTCGACCCGCTGTTGGCGACGGGCCTTCTCCCAGCGGCGCAGGCCGAAGGCGATGTTGCCTTCCACGTTCAGATGCGGGAAGAGGGCGTAATCCTGGAACATCATGCCCACGTGGCGGTCTTGCGGTTCAATGAGCTGGCCGGGGCTCGAGATGAGCCGGTCTCCCAGATGAATGCTGCCGGCGCGCAAGGGCTCGAAGCCCGCCACGGCGCGCAGAATTGTGGTCTTGCCACAGCCCGATGACCCCAGCAGGCAGCCGATATGGCCGCGGTTGACGCTCAGGTTCAGGTCGTTGACCACCGGAACGACGCCTTCGGGCGTGTCGTAGGCCAGCGAAACCTGTTGCAGGCGGAGGAGTTCTTCGGTCATGTCAGTAAGCAGGTTTGAGCTGGGTGCGGGCCAGCAGCACGACGGGCAGCAGCCCGGCCAGTACGATCGCCAGGGCCGCCACGGCACCTTCCTCGTACGTGCCTCGCGAGGCCTCGGCATACAGCCAGGTTGCCAGGGTTTCGAAGCCGGCCGGCCGCAGCAACAGCGTGGCAGGCAGTTCCTTCATGGCATCGACGAACACCAGCAGCCCGGCCGCGCCGATGGCCGGGCGCAGCAGTGGCAGGTGTACGCGCCGTAATGTGCCGGCGGGTGTTTCGCCCAATAGCCGGGCGGCCTGTTCGAGCGACGGTGGAATGCGCGCCAGCCCGCTTTCCATACCGCCCACCGAAATGGCGAGGAAGCGGATCACGTATCCACAAACCAGTGCTCCGACCGAACCCATGAGCCAGAGCTGCGGCTCGGCACCCGAGAGGCGGGACCACAACGTGGAGACCAGGCCGTCCAACGCAATGAGGGGGGTCAGAAGCCCGATGGCCAGCACAGTGCCCGGGACGGCATAACCGGTGGTGGCGATGCGGGCACATGCGCGTGCGAGGGTGGGGCGGCCGGAATTGCGCACCGAGCGGGCCGCCCAGGCAGCGATGAGACCGCATAGCAGCGTGAAAAAAGTGGCAAGCAGTGCGACCTTGAGCGTGTTGTAGGCACTGGCAAGAAGCTGGTCGGAAACGCTGCCCGCGACGGCCAGGTGCTTGAAGGTTTCGCTGCACAGGTAAACGGCGGGTGCCACGAAGCCGATGATGACCGGGGCCCACCCCAGCGCCGCCGCACCTGCACCGCGCCATCCGCGCAGCTGGCGCGGCTGAACGGGCCGGGCGCGCAGGTTCGATGCATAACGCTGACGCGTGCGGCCGCGGCGCTCGAACATGACCAGCAGCGCCACCATGGCGAGCATGGCCAGAGCGATCTGTGCGGCACCCGCCAGATCGTTTCGTGTCACCCAGGTGGTGTACACCGACACGGTAAGCGTCTGCACACCCAGGAACTCGGAGGCGCCGATATCGTTCAGGGCTTCGAGCAAGGCCAGGCTCACGCCTACGGCAATGGCGGGCCGGGCCATGGGCAGGGCCACGCGCAGGAAGACGCCACGGCCCGATTCACCCAGTATGCGGGCGGCTTCAAGCAGGCTTGCCGCCTGGGTGGCAAACATGATGCGCGTGCTGAGGTACACGTACGGGTACAGCACGAACCCCAGCAGCACGACCGCGCCGGGCAGCGAGCGCAGGTCGGGCAGACGGAATTCGCGCGGGCTGGAATAGCCCAGCAGCTCGCGAATGAACGATTGAACCGGACCGATGGGATGCAGGATGTCGAGATACGCGAAGGCGACGATGTACGTGGGTACGGCCAGGGGCAGCAGCAGCGCCCAGGAAAGCATCGTGCGGCCCGGGAAACGATAGGCGGTGATGAGCCAGGCTGCACCGACACCCAGCGCCGTGACGAGCACCGCCACGCCGGCCAGCAGCAGGGTCGTGTTCACGAATGCCTGGGGCAACACGTGTTCGAGGAGATGCTGCCAGTGTTCGAATGAACCTTGCGAGGCGAACCACAGCAATGTGGCTACGGGTGCGAGCACCCCTGCGGCGATCAGAACCGCCGCCACAAGCCAGCCCGTGCCCGCTTCGGTGGTAAAGAAGGCGCGTTGCCGGCGCACCGGTGAAGCAGCCGATGCGCCGCGGGCCGATGCGGGCATGGAGGTGCCCGTAGCGGCGGAACTGAGCGAGGGTGTGTTAGTTGTTGAAGCCAACCCGGTCGACAAGCTCGCTGGCCTGTTTGCGATGTTTAGCGATTTCGGTCAGGGGCAAGGGATCGACCACCAGCTTGCCGAAGCTCGCCACGACGGGGTCGAGCTCGACGCCTTCCTTGACCGGGTACTCGTAGTTGGCCTTGGCGTACATGCTTTGCGCCTTGTCGGACACCAGGTATTCCAGCAGCTTGATGGCCTCGTCGCGGTTTGGGGCATGCTTGGCGACGGCCGCGCCAGAGATGTTCACGTGCGTACCGCGGCTCTTGTCGCTGGCGAACACGGGGCGCACGACCTTGATGGCTTCGCCCCATTTGTGGGCGTCGCTGCCGGGTTCGGCGTTCTTCATGCGACCGACGTAGTAGGCGTTGGCGATGCCAATGTCGCAAATGCCGCCCAGAATGTCACGGGCCACATCACGGTCGCCGCCGGCGGCCTTGCGGGCCAGGTTGTTCTTGAGATTGCGCAGCCAGTCTTCGGTTGCTTCCAGACCGTTATGGGCGATCATGGCCGCGATCAGCGCCGTGTTGTACGGGTGCTGCCCCGAGCGGATGCACACTTTGCCCTTCCAGCGCGGGTCGGCGAAAGCTTCGTAGGTGATTGCGCTGACATCGAGATCGGTGGCGACGTAGGCGACGCGATCGCGCAGCGACAGCGTGTACCACTGATTGTCGGCGCCACGCAGATGCTCGGGAATGGCCTCGCGCAGTACGGCGGAATCGATCGGCTGGGTGACGCCGGCTTCCACCAGATCGAGCAGATTGCCGATGTCGACGGTCATCAGGACATCGGCCGGAGACTTGTCGCCCTCGGCCTTCACACGCTCGATCAGGCCGTCCTTCACGAATACGGTGTTGACCTTGACGCCGGTGTCTTTGGTGAATTCGTCGAGCAGAGGCTGGATCAGACGTGGCTCGCGTGTGGTATACAGGCTTACTTCCTGAGCGGATGCGCTAAAGGCCATGCCGGAAAGCATCACCGTACCGGCCAGCAGCGCGGTACTGAGAATCGGACGCCGAACGGGCTTGAATTGCATGGGAGGTCTCCTGGGGTGGGAATGCCTACGGACTTAACGGTTGTCCGGGATACGCATTATAGAATAATAATGATTCTCAGTAGCTTGTTGCCGGAATATTCTCCCGGCATTTGATCCAGATTAAGAAAGCACCGAATCGATCCGGTGCCTTCGCGCGCAGGTCACGTATCCTCGCACTGGAGTGATCGCGCGATCCGGTAAAATTGTCCAACTTCGCGCTTCTCTTTTGATTCCGTTCTTTTCTGAAAGGCTCATGGCAGCATTCAATACTGAAAAAGTTCTCAGCGTGCATCACTGGAATGACACGCTTTTCTCCTTCACCACCACGCGCGATGCCGCCCTGCGCTTCCATAACGGCCATTTCGTCATGATCGGCCTCGAGGTCGAGGGCAAACCGCTGATGCGTGCCTACAGCATTGCCAGCGCGAACTACGAAGATCAGCTCGAGTTCCTCAGCATCAAGGTGCCCGATGGCCCGCTCACTTCGCGCCTGCAACATTTGCAGCCGGGTGATGCCATTCTGGTCAGCCGAAAACCGGTGGGCACCCTGGTCGTCGACGATCTGCTGCCCGGCAAAAACCTGTATCTGTTTGCCACCGGCACCGGCCTGGCGCCATTCATGAGCATCATCAAAGACCCCGACGTCTACGAACGCTTCGAAAAGGTGGTGCTGATTCATGGCGTGCGCTACAAGAGCGAACTCGCGTACCACGACTACATCAGTAACGAGCTGCCCAACAACGAGTATTTCGGCGAAATGGTGCGCGAAAAGCTCATCTATTACCCGACCGTCACGCGCGAACCGTTCCGCAACGAAGGGCGTATCACCCAGCTCATCGAAACCGGCAAACTGTTCGAAGATATTGGCCTGCCGCCGCTCGATCCCGCGCACGACCGCGCAATGATCTGCGGCAGTCCGGCCATGCTGGCCGACATTTCCGGCCTGCTCGACGCGCGCGGCTTCAACGTATCGCCCGGTGTGGGCCAGCCCGGCGATTACGTCATCGAGCGGGCATTCGTCGAGAAATAAGTTTGTTGATTCAGGCTATAGGCGCGTACACTTCGATAGTATTCATCAACACGCTACGAGGTACTCGCGCATGGCCAAGGAAATCATTCATACCGACACCGCTCCGGCTGCAGTGGGCCCGTACTCGCAGGCGGTTGCCGTCAGCGGCGGGCGCACCATTTATCTGTCGGGTCAGATCGGGCTCGAGCCCGGCACCGGCGAGCTGGTGTCCGAGAACTTCGAAGGGCAGGTGCGCCAGGCCTTCGCCAATTTGAAGGCCGTCATCGAGGCGGCGGGCGGCACGCTCGACAACATCGTCAAGCTCACGCTGTTTCTCACCGATCTCAGCAAGTTCGGTAGCGCCAATGCCATCATGGCCGACATCATTCCGCAACCGTATCCGGCACGCTCCACCATCGGTGTGGCAGCGCTGCCCAAGGGCGCCCAGTTCGAGGTCGAAGCCGTAGTCGTGATCTGAGGCGGCGTTACGGCGGGCTGCAGGCATGGCGCAGGCACGTGAGGCGATTGCATCCGGCGGGCGGGCCCCCGCCGCGGCGTCGCTGGAACGAAAGTTCGAGCGGCTCGGTCTTCGCGAGCCCGCCGATTTCGTGGTGCATCTGCCCATTCGTTACGAAGACGAAACGCGCATTGTCGATATTGGCTCGGTCATGCCGGGGCAGACGGTGCAGGTGGAAGGCGAGGTGCTGTTCAGCGAGGTGCAGTTGCGACCGCGCCGCCAGCTGGTCGCCGCGCTGAGCGACGGCACCGGGCGCCTGTATCTGCGCTGGTTGCACTTTTACCCGAATCAGAGGCGCCAGGTCGAAACCGGGCGCGTCATCCGGGTGCGAGGCGAGGTCCGTCAGGGCTACAGCGGGCTCGAAATCGTGCATCCGCGCGTCTCTGTGGCCGGGGGTCCGCTGCCCGATTCGCTTACACCCGTCTACCCGACCACCGATGGGCTCACCCAGCCCGCCTTGCACCGTGCGATTGCCCGCGCTCTCGAGCAGGCCGATCTTTCCGAATCATTGCCCGACTCGATGTGCCAGGCGTTCGGCCTTCCTTCATTTGCAAATGCGATTCGCACGTTGCATGCGCCGCCCGCAGGCATGTCGGTGCACGAGCTGCTTGAACGTGGCCATCCCGCCTGGCGGCGCATCAAATTCGATGAACTGCTCGCGCAGCAGCTTTCGCTGGCACTGGCGCGCAAGCGGCGGCGCATGCAGCGGGCCCCGGCACTGACCGCGTCGCATGCCGAACTGGTGCAGCGTCTGAGGGCAGGACTGCCGTTTACGCTCACCCATGCGCAGGAGCGCGTCATTGGCGAAATTTCTGCAGATCTGGCGCGCAATTATCCCATGCACCGCCTGCTGCAGGGTGATGTGGGCAGCGGCAAGACGGTGGTGGCCGCCTTTGCGGCCGCCCAGGCCATTGCCAGCGGCCACCAGGTGGCCATCATGGCTCCCACCGAGATCCTGGCCGAACAGCATTTCACCAAGTTGCAGACCTGGCTGGAGCCACTGGGGGTCAATGTGGCCTGGCTGACCGGCAGCCTCACGGCGCGGCAGCGTCGCGAGGCCATCGAGGCCATGGCGGCAGGCCGCGTGGATCTGGTGATCGGCACTCAGGCGCTCATTCAGGACAAGGTCCACTTTCCGCAGCTCGGTCTGGTGATTCTGGATGAACAGCACCGCTTCGGCGTGGCCCAGCGGCTGGAGCTGAGCCGTAAAGGTGAAGAGGCGGGGGGTGAGGTCCCGCAGGTCCCTCATCAGCTGAACATGAGTGCGACTCCGATTCCGCGCACCCTGGCCATGACGTTCTTCGCCGACCTCGACGTGTCGATGATCGATGAATTGCCCCCCGGTCGTTCGCCCGTCATTACCAAGCTGGTTTCCGATACGCGCCGAGATGAGGTGCTGGCGCTGGTGCATCGGGAAGTGCAGGGTGGCCGGCAGGCGTACTGGGTGTGCCCGCTGGTCGAGGAAAGCGAGGCGCTGCAGTTGCAGACGGCTGTGGATACGCACGCCGCCCTGAGTGAAGCGCTGCCCGACATGCGCGTGGGTCTGATGCACGGACGCATGCCGGCGACTGAAAAGCAGGCCACCATGGATGCCTTTCGGGCCGGCGAGATCCAGTTGCTGGTGGCGACCACGGTCATCGAGGTGGGCGTCGACGTTCCCAACGCGTGCCTGATGATCATCGAACACGCCGAACGCTTTGGCCTGGCACAGTTGCATCAGCTGCGCGGCCGGGTGGGGCGCGGCGGCGGACAGTCGGTGTGCGTGCTGATGTACCAGGGGCCGCTCAGCCAGGTTGCGCGCGAGCGTCTGCGCGCCATGTACGAAACGACCGACGGCTTCGAGATCGCGCGCCGCGACCTCGAACAGCGCGGGCCGGGCGAGTTTCTCGGCATGCGCCAGTCGGGCCAGGAGTTGCTGCGCTATGCCGACCTGCAGGCCGACGCCGGCATCGTCGAACAGGCACGGCAGGCCGCGATCGAACTCATGGAACGCTATCCGGAACACGTGCAGCGGCATCTGGCGCGCTGGGCCCGCGGGCGTCAGGATCTGCTGCGAAGCTGAACATGGAGTTTTTCCGAGAAGGCATATGACCCTTACCGAACTCAAGTACATCGTGGCCGTCGCCCGGGAGCGTCATTTCGGGCGGGCGGCCGAGGCCTGCTTCGTAAGCCAGCCCACGCTTTCGGTAGCCATACGCAAGCTGGAAGACGAGCTGGGCGTGGTGCTGTTCGAGCGGGGCGGCGGCGAGATTGGCGTCACCGACATCGGTCAGCGCGTGGTGGCGCAGGCGCAGAAGGTGCTGGAAGAGGCCGCCACGCTCAAGGAAATTGCGCGTCAGGGAGAAGACCCCCTGAATGGTCCGCTGCGCGTGGGCATCATCTACACCATCGCACCCTACCTGCTGCCGCGGCTCGTACCCACGCAGGTCGAGCACACGCCCCAGATGCCCCTGATTCTGCAGGAAAATTACACGGCCCGGCTCATCGAGCTGCTGCGTCAGGGCGAAATCGATTGCGCGATCGTCGCGCTGCCCATTCCCGATGCGGGCCTGATGATCGAACCGCTGTACGACGAGCCGTTCGTGGTGGCGGTGCCGTCACATCACCCCTGGGCCACGCGCAAACGCATCGCATCCGACGAACTCAAGGATGAGACGATGCTGCTGCTGGGTACCGGCCACTGCTTCCGTGATCAGGTGCTCGAGGTGTGCCCGGAGCTGGCGCGCTTTTCACCATCGAGCGAAGGCATCCAGCGCAGCTTCGAGGGTTCGTCGCTCGAGACCATACGCCACATGGTCGCCGCGGGCCTGGGTGTAACCGTAATGCCGGTCAGTTCCATCACGTCCACGGGGCCCGAAGACGAGTTGCTGCGCTATATCCCGTTCGAGGAACCGGTGCCCGACCGTCGCGTGGTGCTGGCGTGGCGACGCAGCTTTCCGCGGCCGGCAGCCATCGAGGCGCTGGCACATGGGGTGCGCCACTGCGGGCTCCCGAATGTCCACATTCTCGATAAGGTTT
>Ga0079223_10000990_pt1 | contig 16128 bp, 13 predicted proteins | sample Stecom2011_FD_75072 | JGI IMG/M metagenome (GOLD analysis project Ga0079223, IMG submission 75072) | Agricultural soil microbial communities from Utah to study Nitrogen management - Steer compost 2011 | ecosystem: Environmental > Terrestrial > Soil > Agricultural land | place: USA: Utah... | reverse complement strand
GCTTGATCTTCTGCGTCGTTGAGCTCCGAGAACCCATTAGCAATTTCACGGCCACCAACGAACATTTCAAAACGTTCGGTCACAAACGGGTTGTCGTCGTTACGGCGAGCTAGGGGGGAAACTTCGGCAGGGTAAGCCGTAATAAAGGTCGGTTCCATTAGTTTGTCTTCAGCAGTTGCTTCAAATATTTCTATTTGAACTTTGCCTAAACCCCAACTGTCTTGAACCTTAATTGCTAAGCTTTCAGCAAGGGCTTTTGCCTGCTCTAAGTCATTCAGTTGCTCTACCGTAACGCCTTCATTGTATTTCAAGATTGCTTCGAGCACCGTTAAACGTGCAAACGGCTGACCAAAGTGGAAGGTTTGACCTTGGTAAGTCACGTCTGTGGTGCCTAATAAACTTAGTGCTAAACCACGGAGCATTTCTTCCGTTAAATCCATAAGGTCTTTGTAGTCTGCATAGCCCCAGTAAAATTCTAACATAGTAAATTCAGGGTTATGACGCGTTGACAGGCCTTCGTTACGGAAGCTACGGTTAATTTCAAATACTTTTTCAAAGCCGCCAACCACCAAACGCTTTAGGTACAGTTCAGGTGCGATGCGCAAGTAAAGGTCCATGTCTAAAGCATTGTGATGAGTTACAAACGGGCGCGCTGTCGCTCCACCTGGGATAACATGCATCATTGGCGTTTCAACTTCGAGGAAGCTGCGCTCACTTAAGAACTGGCGAATATAGTTCACCGCTTTACTACGCATTAAAAAGGTTTCGCGCGACTTTTCATTCACAATCAAGTCGAGGTAGCGTTGGCGATAACGGGTTTCTTGATCAGCTAAACCATGAAACTTATCTGGTAATGGCCGCAAAGCTTTCGTCAACAAACGGATTTCGTCAACTTGTATAGTGAGTTCACCGGTTTTAGTAAAGAACAAAGTACCGCTAGCGCCAACAATATCGCCTAAGTCCCATTTTTTGAAACCTTCGTTGTACGTGCCCTCTGCTAAGTTGTCACGAGCAACATAAAGTTGCACTTGGCCACTCATATCTTGAATAGTCGCAAAGCTTGCTTTACCCATAATGCGGCGCAGCATCATACGGCCTGCCACATGCACCCGTACACTTTCGGCAACTAATACTTCTGGATCTTTCTGGCCATGCGCTTCATGTATATCTGCGGCTAAGCTGTCGCGACGAAAGTCGTTTGGAAATGCAACGCCCTTCTCACGCAGCCCCTTCAGCTTTTCCTTCCGCTCAACAAGTTGCTGATTCAGATCTACCTGTGGTTGTTGCGTGTTGTCGGTCATTGCCTTTCCTCTTCCAATTCCAAAACAATCAATATGTATATACTAAGTTTATAAACCTGATTTCAGGCTCGCTTCAATAAAACGGTCTAAATCGCCATCTAACACAGCCTGAGTGTTACCTGTTTCTATGCCCGTACGTAAGTCTTTAATGCGGGCGTCATCGAGTACGTAAGAGCGTATTTGGCTGCCCCAACCAATGTCTGACTTGCTGTCTTCCAAAGCTTGGCGTTCTTCGCTTTGTTTGAGCATTTCTAATTCGTACAACTTGGCTCGAAGTTGTTTCATTGCTTGGTCTTTATTTTTGTGTTGCGAGCGGTCGTTTTGGCACTGCACCACAGTTCCCGTTGGTTCGTGGGTAATACGTACCGCCGAGTCGGTTCGGTTCACGTGCTGGCCACCTGCGCCCGAGGCACGATAAGTGTCAATACGGAGATCCGACGGGTTAATATCAATTTCAATATCATCGTCAACTTCTGGGTATACGAACACCGACGTAAACGACGTATGTCGGCGATTACCCGAGTCGAAAGGAGATTTCCGCACTAAACGGTGTACGCCGGTTTCAGTGCGCAACCAACCAAACGCATATTCGCCCTGAATGCGAATGGTTGCCGATTTCACACCCGCCACATCACCGTCGGACAGCTCGATCATTTCTGTTTTCATGTTGTGTGCATCGGCCCAGCGTAAATACATACGCAGCACCATACTGGTCCAGTCTTGTGCTTCTGTGCCGCCCGACCCTGCTTGTAAATCAATATAACAGTCGTTGGCATCGTTCGGGCCTGAAAACATACGGCGAAACTCAAGGCCTTCAAGTACGGTGCGCCAGCGGTTTAGTTCAGTTACCGCTTCCGCTAAAGTTTCTTCGTCGTCGGCTTCTATCGCCATTTCAACAAAGGCCTCAGCGTCGTCTAAACCCAGTGCTATGTCGCTAAACCCTTGCACAATGTCGTCCAGCTCGGCACGCTCTTTCCCTAAGGCTTGCGCATGAGCTGGGTTATTCCACACGTTGGGGTCTTCAAGTTCTCGTTCAACTTCTTCTAAACGCTCTTCTTTAACCGTTAAGTCAAAGATACCCCCGAAGCAGCTCTGCGCGCTTTCTTAGGTCGTGAATGTCATTAACGAGTGCGTTTGTTTCTAACATGAGCTCATCCTTTCTTCGGGTCGTTAGCGGGAAGTTAAAACGGGCGTTAGTTTAGCGGATCTAGGGTAAAAACAACAGACCTTAAGCCGGCCAGATATGCTCTATCATCAATTGCAGTTGGCTTTGCCCGCGAAACACATTTTCTTGTAACCGGTACGCGAGTTGAATGTTTTCTGTTGCCGGCAACTCCCAACCTGCATTTGGCACATTAAAGGCAATGGCGTCGACTAATTGTTGGCTTCCTGGCACTTGTAACACTAGTTTCAAATGCACTTCTTTTAGCCAGCGCTGTTGTACAATGCGGAATGTGCCGTCAAAGAGCGGTTCTTCAAATTTTTGCCCCCATGGGCCAACCCCGTTTAAGACACGCACCAGTTGTAAATCCAATTCATCAGCTAACAGTTCACCATCAGACCAAATTACTCGCTCTAGCATGGCGGGCTCTATCCATTGCTCAGCCACCTCGTGCAGCACTTTTTGAAAGGTACTAAATTGTTCCATGGGCACAGAAAGACCTGCAGCCATGGCATGACCACCAAAACGTTCAATACTTTCAGGCACCAATGTATGTACGCGTTCAAGTAAGTCACGAATATGTAAGCCTGGTATTGATCGTGCCGAGCCTTTTAACATGCCCTCACCAGCATCGGCAAAAGCGATAACAGGACGGTGAAACCTTTCTTTTAAACGCCCCGCTAAAATACCTGTAACACCTTGGTGCCAGTCGGGTTCGTGCACGGCTAAAATAGACGGGAACGAGCCGTCGGCTATATTGAATTTAGCTAACATAGCTTCAGCGTCTTGTTGCATGTCTTGTTCTATTACTCGGCGCGAACGGTTCAATTCGTCTAAGTGCAAAGCGAACTCACGGGCACTCTCCGAGTCCGTCGACAATAAGCAATCAATTCCACGCTGCATATCGTCTAGCCGGCCTGCTGCGTTAATACGTGGCCCAACAGTGAAACCAAGGTCACGGGCTTGTAGTTGCAGTGGGTCACGTTTGGCCACTTCCAGCAACGCGGTAACGCCCGGCAAACATAAGCCTTGGCGAATACGAGCCACGCCCTGCTGCACTAAAATTCGGTTGTTATAATCCAATGGAACAACGTCGGCGACAGTGCCGATCGCTACTAAGTCGAGCCACTGGGCTAGATTAACATTTGCTCCCACATGTTCAGGGTGCGTTTCTCGAAACCAATGGCGCAATGCCATAAGTACATAAAAAGTAACCCCGACACCGGCTAGCGCCTTGCTCACAAAGCTACAGTCCGGTTGGTTTGGATTCACCATGGTATAAGCGTTTGGTAAAGTAGCTGCCGTTAAATGGTGATCGGTAATAATAACGTCAATCGCTAAACGGTTCGCTTCATCAACGGCAGTAAAACTACTTACTCCGTTGTCTACGGTAATAATCAACTTCACCTGTTGTTCATGAGCAACCCTTACTAGCCCTGGCGATAGCCCATAGCCGTCATTAAAACGATTGGGTACCAAAAAGCTAACTTGTTCCGCCCCCATGGCCCGTAACGCACGCATAAATAAGCTCACGCTAGTGGCACCGTCGGCGTCAAAGTCGCCAACAATACAGATGGGTTCTTGCGCTAAAATAGCAGCTCCAATACGTGCAGCTGCTTTTTCAGCATTTAACAAGGTATTAAAATGCAGTAGCCCTTTTAAACTCAATTCAAGTTCATTGGCCTGTTGCACACCTCGGCGCGCAAGAATACGCCTGAGTGTTAAAGGAAGCTGCTCGGGTAAGTCGCCCCAAGCTTGATCAGGGCGACGTTTTAAACTAACGGTATGGGTCATATAAAGTCTATTGGCGTGTGCTAGTGCGTAATTCGTTTAGTAAACGTTCTGGCGGAAGAAAGCCTGGAATAAGCTGGCCATTTGGTAAAATAATACCTGGCGTACCTGTAATACCCATTTGCCGAGCTAAACTTAAATGCTTATCCATAGTGACATCGCAACGTGCAGTGCGTGGTTTAGTACCACTCATAGCTTTGGTCATGGTTTCGGCTGGATTGCTTGCACAAAAGATACTGCTCAGTTCGGTAGCCGATTTATGATCTAAACCTGCCCGTGGAAAAGCTAGGTACTCAATGCTAATACCTAACGCATGGTACTCATCAATTTGCTCGTGTAATTGGCGGCAATACGGGCACGTATGGTCGGTAAAAACAGTGACTTTATATTTTTCGTTAGCCGCAGGGTATTTAATCGTTAACGCCGCATTATCTGTTACTAACTCTTGGCGTACACTGCTCACACTCAGCTCAGTTAAGTCGACGGGTTTTTCATCAATAGAAAACACCTTACCTGCAAGAAGGCGTGAGGCATCTGCTGAAATATAAAACAAACCTTGTTCCGTGAATACTTGATAAAAGCCCTCCAACTCTGTGGCTGGGCGCAAACGTTCAACTTCAATGCCAATTTGTGCAAGGCGCTCACGAATATTTTGCTCTGCAGCCTCTTCGTTAGCAAAGACTTGTGTGCTTAATAAACTACTCATAGCAATGAACGCTAAAAAATACATCAAACGAATCACAACGCCTTCCTTATTTAATTAAAACGAACCTATTTCTGGCAGAAACAGTACTCCGAATAGGTCTGGAACACAAGATAACACAGCTAACTACCCCCGCGGATGGTGCGCTGCATGCAGTTGTTTTAAACGTTCTTTGGCCACTTGCGTGTATATCTGTGTAGTCGCAATATCAGCATGGCCAAGTAACATTTGTAAGGCTCGTAAATCTGCGCCATGGTTGAGCAAATGAGTCGCAAAAGCATGGCGCAATTTATGCGGTGAAAGATTACGTTGGATGCCCGCTAACAAAGCGTAGTGTTTAATCCGATGCCAGAAGGTTTGGCGAGTCATCTGCTGCGCGCGGCCAGAAAGAAACACCACGTCAGTTGGTTGTTTCACAAAATCAGCTCGGCTATAGGTTAGGTACTGTTCAAGCCAATGGACCGCTTCTTCCCCTAAGGGGACTAAACGTTCTTTATTCCCTTTCCCTACTACACGTACTAAACCTTGTCGTAAACTGACTTCGCTTTTGCGTAGTCCAACAAGTTCTGTCACTCGAAGCCCTGTGGCGTATAACACCTCAAGCATTGCTTTATCTCGTAAACCAATGGCACTTTTTGTATCGGGTGTTTGTAGCAAGTCAGTCACTTCTTTTTCGCTTAGCGTGTCGGGTAGTTTTAAGGCTTGTTTGGGGGTTCGAATGTGGGCGCATGGGTTGTCTTCTCGTGCCCCCACACGTTGTAAATGTTGAAAATACTTTCGGCAGGCACTTAAAAGCCGCGCTTGTGAACGGGCTGTACGGCCATCGCGGCTGAGCTGAGCTAAAAAGCCTTCCAACTGCTCGCCTTGCAAAGTGGCTAAGGTTTGAAATTCAGCAAATTCGTTTTGTGGTGACGCGAGCCAACGTTCTAATTGGATTAAATCAGAGCGGTACGCAGCTAAGGTATGTTCGCTCACACCTTGGCTCAGCCATAATTGGTCCAGAAAATCATTCACTGTCACGTTATTACTCTAGGGTTAGTCTCGCAGGGCTATATACCTAATATAGCATTACCACTACAGCGAGTAACTAGGCAGTGCTATGAAGTTTATCCAGCATATCGACGAGATCGGCTTCTTCTAATACGGTGTCTGAACGTTGGTTGTCTCGGGCTAAAAGCCAATGTGGTGAGTTTTCTTTTATTACTGTCGGTAATTTTATTTCAGCAGAGCTGGCGACTAAGGCCTCCGGATCAAGGCAGTCTTGTAAAAACCAATCCAGAAAAGACTGGCTGGCAATCTCCGTAGGCTGGCGTAGCCAGTCTCGTTCACTCGCATATAAAGGCCGTTGCACACCTACACTGAAAGGTGCAACCCAAGAAGTGGTGGGCTCTTTTTTCCGTGGCTCTTGCCAATCTGGCGCATGGGGGCTTAACGCCGCCAATAAGAATCGAAACCGCGAAGGCTCGCTGGTATGCAAGGCAGTATTTAAGTTTACCCCGATATCTTGCTCTCGTTGTATCCAATTCACTGCCGCGGTCATAGGTTATTCCTTGGGGTTGTGGCACACTTACTTTGTTCTTTGTATTCTCTATTTCGGCCTAACGTGTGAGAACTTAAGGAAGTGAACCTGCCTATTGAATAATTGCAGCGTTCTTTTATGCTTGTAAGAGCTAAATAAATGGAACACGTCCAATGAGCAAAAAGCTATGAGCAACATTCTTGACCTATCAAAAAAGAAAATTCTGATTATTGATGATCAGAAGACTTTTCAGATCATGCTCAAAAGTATGTTACTCGGCTTAGGCGCCTTACAAGTTGTCACTGTTTCTTCTGGTGAAGCAGGCTTAGCCTCGCACCGCCAACACCGCTTCGATATTTTGCTCGTAGATTACAATTTAGGTCGCGGTAAGAATGGCCGCCAAGTGCTTGAAGAACTTAGAGTAAAAGAGCTCCTCCGGCCCGACGGCGTGTTCATTTTAGTGAGCGGTGAAAATAACCTTTCTATGGTACTTAGTGCTATTGAGCTGCAGCCCGATGACTATTTAATGAAACCTTTTTCTGGCAGTTTATTACGTACTCGCCTCACCCGTGCTTTTCGCAAGCGGGTGGTATTGCGAAAGGTTTTTCAAACCCTTTATCGACAACAATACCCAGAATGTTTGAGCGCCTGTAATGAGCATATAAGTCAAAACGGACGTTACAAAAACTTTTGTCGCCAATTATCGAGCGAGCTGTATTTACGCCTTGGCAAAGTAGATGAAGCCGAAATAGCTGTTAATGCCTTGCTAAAAGAACAACGCTTTTCATGGGGAGTGCTGGCTCTTGCACGTATTAAATTTGCGCAAAACAACATGCCAGCTACCCTTTCTTTGCTTGACGAGGTGTTGAAGAACAACACCAATGTTACTGATGCTTATGACTTGCGAGCTCGTGCCTACGAACAACTTGATAACATTGAAGACGCCTTAGAAGCGGCGCGGCGTGCCGCTAACCTTGCACCATTTTCTATTAGCCGCCAAATGTACTTGGCTGACTTAGCACGGCGCAATGAAGAATACGACTTAGCGAAGCAAGCTATGGCGCATGTGGTAGAGATATCCCGTAAATCGGTGCATCGTGACCCGAAATACTTATGTACCTATATTCGCAGCATACTTGACGCTGCAGAAAACGGCGAAGATCCACGCCAAATAAATAGCTACCAACAAGAGGCAACTTTAGCCTTACATAGGGCTAAAACCGATGAAGCGCTGGTGTATTCCAAATTCGACTACAAAACGTTAGAGAGCGCTGTTATGGCGCGTATTAATGCTTTTAATGGTCAGTTGCGGGAGGCTCAGGCAAATATGAAAGGTATTGTTGCCGGTTTTCTCGAACAAGGCCAAGAGATACCGCCCGAAATTGCACCTGATATAATTATCGCCTTATTGGACATTGGTGAATTCGAGCGTGCAGAAATTCTTGCCGAAGGTCTTGCTGAAGAAGTGGTGTTCGATAACTATAATAAATGCTTATTAGAAAGCCGCATTGAAAAAAGCCGAGGCCAGCGCAAAGCCTTTGTCCAATCAAACAAAGACGGTATTAAGGCTTACACAAACGGTGACTATACAGAGTCTTTAAAACAGTTTGATGTCGCTTTAAAGCTCGCACCTATGAACAGCGGCGCTGCGCTAAACTACATTCAGGCGGCCCTAAAGGTAATGAACAACGAACAACAAAAAGCGAGTTATTTAACTGACAGCTGCAACCGTTGTTTACGTATTGTTGAAGGATTAACTTTGCCCGAAGCCCACCAAAAACGTTATGTACAACTTAAAAATGAATTTGAAGCCCTCACTAAAGCAACGGCTTAAGCCTAAACTAAAGTGCCGTTTTGGTAGTCTGCAAACGCTTGTCGCAGTTCACTTTCAGTATTCATAACGAAAGGCCCATATTGAGCAATGGGTTCGCCAATTGACTGAGCTGCAAGCAGTAAGAAACTACTCCCCTCACTTACCTCTAGCTGAATTTCTAATGTTGGGTTTAAATCAAGCAATTCACCTGCGCTTACCTTTTCATTATCAATCGTCAGCTCGCCTCGGTACACATAAAGCAAACGCGCATCTTGTTTTTGTAATGGTAACTGCACCTTCGTTGAGTTCGACAGTCGGTAGTCTAGATACAAAAAATCGCGCCCCTTCGCATTTACTGGCCCTACTTCTTGGCCAAACTCCCCTGCTAACACTCGCACTTCACCGCCTTCAATGGTCACTTCAGGCACAGCCGATGAAGGTATATCTGCATATTCCGGTGCGGACATTTTTTCACTCGCGGGCAAGTTTAACCAAAGTTGAAAGCCCCACATTAAGCCATTTTCTTGTTTTGGCATTTCAGAATGAATCAATCCACGTGCTGCTTTCATCCACTGTAAACCGCCGGCACCCACTTCCCCATGATTACCTTGCGAGTCTTCATGGGCCATAGTGCCCGCCAACATATAGCTTAATGTACAAAAACCACGGTGCGGATGTGACGGGAAGCCAGCGATATAATCGTTAGGATCGTCGGATTTAAATTCGTCGAGCAGCAGAAAAGGGTCTTTAGAACGAAATTCAGGCTGGTTAATTACACGTTTTAATTTAACTCCTGCCCCATCTTGGGCTGGCATACCCTGTACACGCTGTAAAACAACCTGTTTACTGCTCATTTAAATTTTCTCCGATCATGTGGTGCTGTCCAATCAATAAAGGGCCCTTCAGGCACAATTGCTGTTGGGTTAATGGTGCCATGACTTACATAGTAGTGGGTTTTAATATGATCAAGCCGCACTGTTTCTGCAATTCCAGCTCGTTGATATAAGTCACGAACGACCCCCCATAAATTAGGGTAATCCACAATTCGTTTTTTGTTCGTTTTAAAGTGCCCCACGTACACCGAGTCAAAACGCACTAACGTAGTAAACAAACGCCAGTCGGCTTCGGTTAACTGGCTACCCACTAAATAACGATGCCCCGCTAAACGTTGCTCAAGCTCGTCTAAAACCCGAAATAAGTGAATATAAGCTTCCCGATAAGCTGTTTGTGTTGTAGCAAAACCACATTCATATACCCCGTTATTCACGTATCGGTAAACTTTATCGTTTATTTCATCTATTTCCGTGTGTAGCGCACTTGGGTAATAGTCGTCATCATTCCCCGTTAAAGCATTAAACGCATGGTTAAACATACGAATAATATCAGCCGACTCATTACTCACTATTGTCTGATTTTTTTTGTCCCATAAAATAGGTATGGTGACACGCCCTGAATAATGTGGATCGGCTTTGGTATAGAGTTGGTGAACACATGAGAAGTTATAAATAGGGTCCTGCAAATTACCCGCAGCAAATTCCCAACCTTTTGTTAGCATTTCTGGTGCGACTGAAGAATAGGATATATAAGGTTCAAGCTGTTTCAGTTTTCGGAAAATAAGCGTGCGATGGGCCCACGGACAAGCGTAAGAAACATAGAGGTGGTAGCGCCCTGCTTCAGCTTTAAAGCCACCGCTACCGGTTGGGCCAGCACTGCCGTCGGTCGTCACCCAATTGCGAAATTGCGACTCGGAACGCACAAAACGCCCAGCTGTGTCTTTCGTATTATACCAAGTGTCGTGCCAGACACCTTCTACAAGTATGCCCATGCCTTTCCCCTAGCGTATAAGTGGGTTTAATTCGACGTAGCTAACTCGAGCACCCGTTGTGCCGCTCGGACACCCGCATTACAGCGAATAGAGTTATGTAAAGCTTCGTAGCCGGCTAAAGTGTCGGCCATGTCCGAACTCAAGTGACGCTCTACTTCTGCAGCAATGGCCGTAGGTGTGACTTGATCTTGTAAGAGCTCTTTTACCAAAGGACGCTTAGCTAACAAGTTAGGTAAAGAAAAGAAATCTACCTTTATAAAGTACTTAAGTACATGGTAGTTCAACCAAGTGAATTTGTAACTAACCACCATAGGCCGCTTTAATAACATCGCCTCGAGAGAAACCGTTCCTGAAGCTAGCATGCAACTATCTGCTGCTGTCATTACAGTACGGCTTTGACCATCGAAGAAGTGAAATTTAAGTTTTTTATCTGCTTCCGTGAACATACCTTGAATTTGTTTGCGCCGTGCCGCATTAGCAAAGGCCATTAAAAATTCAAGCTCAGGAAAGCGCTGTTGTAGTTGTTGCGCGGCATCGAGGAAGTCACGAGTAAGCAAACCTGCTTCGCCACCACGGCTACCAGGCAATACAGCAACATATTGCTTATGTGCTTCGAGCCCTAACTCTTGGCGGGCCGTTTGTGCGTTACTCTGCATAGGGATGTCATCGGCCAAGGGATGCCCGACAAAGGTGCAAGCTGCGTCGTATTTTGCATAAAAGTCTTGTTCAAACGGCAAAATACTCAACACGTCATGGGTTGCTTTTTTAATAGCAAAAATACGTTTTGGTCGCCATGCCCAAACCGACGGGCTTACATAGTGCACGGTTTTAATGCCTGCGGCTTTTAATTTTGTTTCTATAGGTAAATTAAAATCAGGTGCATCGATACCCACAAACACCTGAGGTTGGTGTTTTAGCATGGCCTGAACCACTTTTTTACGGGCGCGTAATAAAGTAGGTAGTTGCTTTAATACATCAACTAAGCCCATTACCGATAAGGTTTCCATGGGAAACAATGACTCTAATCCTTCGTCAGCCATTAAGGGCCCACCCACGCCTACAAAACGCACATTAGAGTGCGCCTCTTTCAAGCTTCGCATAAGGTTGGCACCGAGAATATCGCCAGAGCTTTCACCAGCAACTAGGCCAATAAGTAAGGGGCGTGTATCGGTCATGACTGCTGCTTAGCGGATAATTCCGCGATTAGATTCGCCTATGAAATCGACCATCAATTGCACATCAGGCGACTGCATACCCGCCATAATAGCCACGGCTTCATTCAAGGTGTGGCCACTACGGTAAAGTGTTTTATAAGCGCGTTTAATTTGGCTAATTTGTTCCGCACTGAAACCACGTCGTTTTAACCCTTCGCTATTAATTGTGCGCGGAATAGCATTGTGCCCTTGCGCCATAATATACGGCGGTATGTCTTGTACCACCACAGAGCTAACCGCAGTAAAGGCGTGTGAACCAATTTTGCAAAACTGATGCACGCCAGTAAAACCACCTAAAATAACAAAGTCACCCACATGCACGTGACCTGCTAGGGTCACCGCATTAGCGAAAATATTTTGGTCGCCGATAACACAGTCATGGGCCACATGAACATAGGCCATAAACAAATTGTCATGCCCAATTTTGGTCAGGCTTTGATCTTGAACTGTACCGCGGTGCACAGTACAACATTCACGAAACACGTTACCATCGCCAATAACAAGTTCTGTTGGCTCGCCCGCGAATTTTTTGTCTTGGCAGTCCTCACCTATCGAGGCAAATTGAAATATTCTATTTTTCTTACCAATACGCGTCGGCCCTTTCACCACCACATGAGAGCCGATGACACAGTCGTCACCAATTTCCACATCGGGGCCAATCCAAGTCCACGGGCCTATAGAAACGTTCTGCCCAATACGGGCAGATGCGTCGATAATCGCAGTTTCGTGAATCAAGTTACATTTCCTTTCTTGCGCACATTAAATCAGCAATAGCGGCCGTTTGACCGTCTACTTCAGCACGACCTTTAAACTTCCAAATGCCACGGCGTTCTTTTACAAACTCAACGTGAAAATCAACCCGATCGCCAGGTGTTACTGGGCGCTTAAAACGCGCGTTGTCGATGCCCGCGAACAAGTACATTTCGTCAGCACCAACTTCGTTTTCCATCATTTTAAAGCCAAGTAACCCTGTGGCTTGCGCCATTGCTTCTAACAATAACACACCAGGAAAAATAGGATTTCCTGGGAAGTGCCCAGTAAATACAGGTTCATTCATGGTTATGTTTTTAATAGCATGTAGCGACTTACCCGGAGTATAAGAAATCACCCGATCGATTAATGCAAACGGGTAACGATGTGGAAGTATTTCTTGAATTTCACGAATATCAAAGCCAGGTTGAACTGAATCAGTCACGGTTTTCTCCAATGCGATGCCTATTTAAGGCAACAATTTTTTCTCAAGCGCTCGAACACGATTAAAAAGCTCTGGCAACTGACGGAAACGAACGCCAGACTTAGCCCAAGGGCCTTGCTCCATTGCTGGCACACCCGAAGCATACACCCCAGGTTTAGCAACACTTTTAGTGACCATACTCATGCCATGGAATTGTACGCCATCGCAAATGGTAAGATGCCCGCCAATGCCTGCTTGACCACCAATCATGCAATTTTTGCCAATCTCGGTACTACCCGCAATGCCCACTTGCCCTGCAATTGCCGTATTCTCACCAATAACAACGTTATGTGCAATCATGCACAAGTTATCGATAATACAGCCAGACTCAATAGTTGTGTTGTCGAGCGCCCCACGGTCTATGGTTGTATTTGCACCTATTTCAACGTTATCACCAACGCAAACACCACCAAGTTGTGGGATCTTAACCCATTTTCCGTTTTCACTGGCCCAACCAAAGCCGTCGCTGCCAACAACAACGCCGCTATGAAGCACACAATCATGACCAATAGACACACCGTAGTACAAGGTTACTTGCGACCACAAGCGAGTGTTCTCACCCACAACCACGTTTTCACCAACAAAACTTTGCGCACCAATAATGCTGTTCGCGCCAATTTTCGCACCCGCACTGACAACAGCCTGAGCGCCAATTGACACGTTTGCAGCAAGCTCTGCGCTAGGGTCAACCACGGCAGAAGGATGAACTCCTACTGCTTGTGCCGGAGCCTTATCATAAGCTTGTGCCGCTTTGGCATAGCTTAAATATGGGTTTGAGCTAATTAAGAAGTTGGCTTTAGAAGATGTTTCTGCGGCAACATTTGGGTGCAATATAATAGCCCCTGCTGCTATCTCTTCAAGCTGTGATAAATATTTCGGGTTCGCCAGGAAAGCAACATCAGTAGAACTGGCATTAGCAAGGGTTGCTAAGCCAGTTAACTGATAAGACGCATCACCTTGAACTTCCGCGCCTATTTTTTGGGCGAGTTCAGCAAGTGTATACGTTTTCATATTAGTCGCGCGACATCCGTTCAATAACCCGCTCGGTAATATTTAAATTGTTTTTAGCAAAAGCAATGTTGCCAGCTTCAAGTACAAGATCAAAACCTTCACTTTCAGCAATATCATTCACAACCTGCTGAATTTGGCCCAACACACGGTTACGCTCTTCATTACGACGGCGTGTAAGTTGCTCGCTTAAAGCTTCACGGCGCTCTTGATACTCTTGATACTGCTGCTGCAGCTTCATAGCGCCTTCTTGCATTTCTTGCTCACTCATAATGGCTTCGTCACGCTGTAAACGTTCTTGTAGCTCAGTCATTGAGGTTTCCATGCCACGTAAGCGTTCAGCACGCTCTTGGAATTCCATTTCAATGGTTTTCGCAATATCGCGTGATTGTGGTAACTGTTCAAACACAGAACGAACGTCAACAACTGCAACTTTTATACCCGATGCCGACTGAGCTTGTGCTGCTGGCATGGCAATTACGGACATAGCTATGGCTAAAGCCAAGGATAATATTACTGATTTCAAAGCATCTTCCTCTTCTAATTGTTAAAAATATAATCTAGAACGTTGTTCCAATGTTAAACGTAAATCTGTCTTCCAACTCGGAGTCGAGCGACTTTATCGGGAACCCGAAACTAAAGGTTAATGCTCCCATGGGTGACAGCCATTGTAAACTCAAACCATAAGAGGCTTGATAATTTTTAGGCGTACTGTAATCCCAGAAAGGAACGTCGCCAACGACATTTAAATTTTCATAGTTTTTATAGTTGAATTCCGTATCCTACACGTTACTTACGTCGATAAATGCGCTCGTTCTAACCGTATTACGAGCTTCATCACTGGCAAATGGTGTTGGGAATATCAACTCCAAGCTACCGTTTACCATAGCGTTACCACCGAGTGAGCTACGTCGTGCTACTTCAATGGTGTCAAACTCAGGCCCCAATGCTATTTGCGTTGGGTTACCATTTTCGTCTGGCGGCCCTTGAATAAAGCTCGCGCGACGCATAAGACCACGTGGCCCAGTACGGTTTGGCTCAAAACCACGTAAGGTGTCGGCCCCACCACCATAGAAATTTTCCCAGAATGGTAAAGAGTACTCAAAGTCACCGTCTTTGCCGTAACCATTACCATACCCCGCACGAAAGCGTGCTAAACCCACATAATTATGGTTTTTGTCGAGCGGCATATAGTAGCGGAAACGGTATTCAGCACGGAAATATTGTAGATCACTACTTGGTGCTGTTACTTTCACACTCAAGCGGTTCTCTGTGCCTGCCGTTGGAAACACCCCACGGTTTAAGGTAATACGCGACCAAGCTGCAGTACCGTAGAAAGTATTGAAGTTCAATGCTTCGTCAGTTGAGCTTCGGTCAGTATAACGTTCGTAGAAATCAATAATTTGGTCGTACGGGTTTAGCTGGGTAATGCCTGTGCTCGAAAAACCAACACCGAAGTTCAAACGGTTATATTCGTTCACTGGAAAACCTAAATCGAGCCCTACGCCCCAAGACTTTTGGTTATATTGTTGCAAGTTCGCACGGCCTGCATCGAATTCATTCAGGCTAATATTTCCACCTAAACTCACACCGTCATCGGTAAAGTAGTTATCACGGAAGCTTAACTGTAAGTTGCGCGCGTAACGGTTTGTGTCGATGGTAAAACCAACTTGGTTACCTGTTCCTAAAAAGTTTTCTTGGGTAATTGCCGCGTTCAAGCTTAAACCGGCAAAGTCGCCATAGCCAACACCCGCACTTATGGTTCCTGACGGCTGCTCTTTTACGTCGTAAATAATATCAACTTGGTCTTCTTCGCCAGCTACCGATACAGTTTCTACCGTTACCGTTTCAAAATAACCTAAACGCTCTAAACGTACTTTGCCGTTTTCAATCAATTGATCAGACAACCATGAACCTTCAATCTGGCGCATTTCGCGGCGTAAAACTTCGTCACGTGTCGCATCGTTACCTTGGAAAAGTATGCGACGTACATAAACACGCTTACCTGGGTCAACCATAATCGATAAATCTACTGTTTTATCTTCGTCATTAATGTCGGGCACACTACGCACTTCTGTGCGGGCATAACCCATGCGCCCAAAATAACGTTTAATGGCTTCTTCTAACGCCGTAATGTCTGCTTGATTATAACGCTCACCTTCGATCATTTTACCGAAGCTTTCAATCCAGTCTCTGTGCTGCTGTAAGTCACCTAATATTTTTGTTGTTTTAACATCGTATTGGGTGCCTTCATCAATATTCAAGGTGACATAAATACGCTCAAGTTCTGGCGTAATTGCGACCTGAACCGAGTCCATTTCAAAACGTAAGTAACCATGGTTTAAGTACAGCGATTCTATGTTTTCTAGATCTCCAACTAGCTGTTGCTGTTGGTAGCTACGCTTAGTAAATATTCCCCACCATGGGATAGTGTCTTTTAACTCCATTTCACGGATCAATTCACTACGCGTAAACGCCGTGTTACCAATCACGTTAATTTGAGCTATTTCGGCCGCGTCACCTTCTTCAAAGTCGAAGCGAATTTCAACACGGTTACG
>Ga0079223_10000989_pt1 | contig 16135 bp, 15 predicted proteins | sample Stecom2011_FD_75072 | JGI IMG/M metagenome (GOLD analysis project Ga0079223, IMG submission 75072) | Agricultural soil microbial communities from Utah to study Nitrogen management - Steer compost 2011 | ecosystem: Environmental > Terrestrial > Soil > Agricultural land | place: USA: Utah... | reverse complement strand
GGGGAACTCCCACATGCCCGCCAGCAGTCCTCCGGCCGGGCGGCGCACCACGAGAACCCGCCGGCCGGCCCGCGCGCCGTCGCCGTTCGCCGTCACGACGGCCACCGCGCCGTGCACGACCCGCGGTGCGGTCCGCTGCGGCCGCACGGGCAGTTCCCCGGTGCGGCCTTCCAGGTACGCCGTACACGCGTCCCGCCACGGACAGCGGCCGCAGTCGGGCTGCCCCGGGGTGCACACCAAAGCGCCCAGCTCCATCAGCGCCTCGGTGAAATCGGCGGCCCGGCCCGGCGGAATGAGGGCCTCCGTCAGCCGCTCGATGCGGCGCTGGACCGGCGCCCGGGTCACCGGCTCGTCGATGCCGTGCAGCCGCGCCATCACCCGCAGCACGTTGCCGTCCACCGCGGCCGCCGGCCGGTTGAAGGCGATGCTGGCCACCGCCGCGGCCGTGTACCGCCCGATGCCGGGCAGACGGCGCAGCTCCTCGGGGCTGTCGGGAAACCGGTCTCCGTAGCGGTTGACGATTTCCCTCGCCGCGAGACGCAGGTTGCGGGCCCGCGAATAGTACCCGAGGCCTTCCCATTCTTTCAGGACTTCATCTTCACCGGCCGCGGCCAGCGCCTCCACCGACGGAAAACGCCGGAGAAACGACACGTACCGAGGCGCGACCGTGTCGACCCGGGTCTGCTGGAGCATGACCTCCGCCACCCACACGCGGTACGGATCTCGGTTTTGCCGCCACGGCAGCGCCCGCTTGTGCTCCTCGAACCACCGCACCAGCGCCTCGCCGAGCCGCCGGCCGCCGGGCGTCCCGCCGCCGGACACCGAAGGGTCCGGCCCGGAAGCGCCCTCAGCCGCGTTCGCCGTGGGACGCGGCGCCCCGGCCGCGCGGTGTTTGCCGACTTTCGAAGCATTGTGGAAAGGGCCTGAATGCAAGCGGCACCGCGGGCGGGCGGCCGCCTTCCGGCACGTGCGCGCCGTGCCCGGATTTTTCGGCGCCGCCCCGCCCGCGCCCTCCTTTTGTGCAAGTTTTCAGCGGAAAATGTCGCTCGGCGCGCGGCGAGCGCCGCCCGCCCGGCTCACATGCCGAGAATGTTGTAGCCGGCGTCCACGTGAATCACTTCGCCGGTGATGCCGGTGCCCAGCGGGCTGCAGAGGAACAAAGCCGTGCCCGCCAGCTCCTCCATGTCCACCCGGCGGCGCAGCGGCGCCTTCTCCTCATGGTACTTCAGCATGTCCATGAAGCCCGGCACGCCCCGGGCCGCCAGGGTTTTCATGGGACCGGCCGAAATCGCGTTGACGCGGATGTTGTCGGGGCCGAGATCGTGGGCCAAATACCGCACCGACGCCTCCAGCGCCGCCTTGGCCACTCCCATGACGTTGTAGCCCGCGACGACTTTCTCCGCGCCGTAGTACGTCAGCGTCACGATGCTGCCGCCGCCCGCGGCTTTCATGAGCGGCCGGGCCCCGTTGGCCAGCGCCGCCAGCGAGTACGCGGAAACGTCCTGGGCGATGGCGTATCCTTGCCGGGACGTCTCGACAAAATCCCTCATCAAGTCTTCCCGGGGCGCGAAGGCCACCGCGTGAATCAGAATGTCCAGGCGGCCGAACTTCTCGCTCAGCTCTTTGAAAACGGCCTCGATCTGCGCGTCGTCCGTAACGTCCAGGGGCAGGATCAAAGGATCGCTCAAGGCCGCCGCCAAATCCCGCACCTTGGGCTCCAGCCGCTCGTTTTGATACGTGACGGCCAGCTTCGCGCCGGCTTTGTCCAGCATCTGCGCGATGCCCCAGGCGATGCTGTGGCGATCCGCAATGCCTACCACCAAGCCCGTCTTCCCGGAAAGATCGATTTCAATCAAGCGGATTCCCTCCTAACAAAGCAGCTGCTTCTCCTTCAACAGCCGGCTCACTTCGCCCTTTTCGGGGAAACGGCCGGCGGCGTCCAGCGAAAACACCACCCGGCCCCCCGCCCGCACTTCGAACGTGCCTCCCGACGACGGCACCAGCGTAACCCCCGCCAGCTGCGAGCTGTACTCGGTCACCAGCTCCTCGGCCACTTGCGCGGCCAAAGGGGCGTAGCCGCACGGGCCGCAGTACTCGATTTGCACTTCCAGCTTCGCGCCGGACACGCAAACAGTCCTCCCCTCACGACACCCACCTGTTTTTCCCCATTTTACCCGTTTGTGGAGGTCGCGTCGAGGAGCCGCCGGCGCGGGCAGGACGGGCGCGCACCTCCGCCGAATGTCGTAAGAAAGCGTATAGTAGAAACGTAACAGACAGCCAACGAGCTCCGAAACGGAGGCGCACCACCCGTGTGGGACCAAGACTCGCTGCGCCGCATCAAAGACGCGCTGGATCGCTGGCACGAAGCCCACGCCGCCACGCTGCCGGCCCGGGCCACCGACGCGCGCATTCCCGTCGAGCCCGTTTACACGCCGGCCCACGTGGCCGACCTGGACTTTGAGCGCGATCTGGGCTGGCCCGGCCAGTACCCGTTTACGCGGGGCCCGTACGCGACCATGTACCGCGGCCGGCTGTGGACCATGCGCCAGTACGCCGGCTACGGCACCCCCGCCGAGGCCAACCGCCGTTTCCATTATTTGCTGGAACAAGGCACGACGGGGCTGTCCGTGGCCTTCGATTTGCCCACCCAGATGGGCTACGACTCGGACCACCCGCTGGCCGAGGGTGAAGTGGGCCGGGTGGGCGTGGCCATCGACACGCTGGCCGACATGGAGACGCTGTTCGACGGCATCCCGCTGGATCAGGTCAGCACGTCCATGACCATCAACGCGCCCGCGGCCGTGCTCCTGGCCATGTACGTCGCTTTGGCGCAAAAGCGCGGGATCCCGCCGGATAAGCTGGCGGGCACGGTGCAAAACGACATTTTGAAAGAATACCTGGCCCGGGGCACCTACATTTTCCCGCCCGGGCCGTCCATGCGGCTGGTGGTGGACGTGTTCGACTACTGCCACCGGCACGTGCCCCGCTGGAACCCTATCAGCATCAGCGGCTACCACATCCGGGAAGCCGGCGCGGACGCGGTGCAGGAAGTGGCCTTCACGCTGGCCAACGGCATTGCCTACGCCGAAGCGGCGGTGGCCCGGGGCCTGCGGGTGGACGACTTCGCGCCGCGTCTCTCGTTTTTCTTCAACGCGCATTCAAACCTGCTGGAGGAAGTGGCCAAATACCGGGCCGCCCGCCGGCTGTGGGCCGAGATTATGCGGGAGCGGTTCGGCGCCGAAAACCCCCGTTCGTGGGTCATGCGCTTCCATACGCAGACCGCGGGCAGCACGCTGACCGCGCAGCAGCCCGAGCTCAACATCGTGCGGGTGGCTTACCAGGCCCTGTCGGCGGTGTTGGGCGGCACGCAGTCGCTGCACACCAACGCGTACGACGAGGCGCTGGCCCTGCCCACGGAGGCGTCGGGCCGCATCGCCCTGCGCACCCAGCAAATCCTGGCCCACGAGACGGGCGTGGCCGACGTCATCGACCCCCTGGGCGGCAGCTGGTACGTGGAAAGCATGACCCGCTCCATCTACCGGCGGGCCAAAGACTACATCCGCCGCATCGACGAGCTGGGCGGCGCGGTGCGGGCCATCGAGCAGCGCTTCATGCAGCGGGAAATCGAGGACAGCGCCTACCGCTATCAGCAGCAAATCGAGTCCGGCGAAAAGGTCGTCGTCGGCGTCAACCGGTGCGTGCTGGACGACGAGCCCCGGCCCGAGCTGCTGCGCGTGGACGAAGCCCAGGAACAGGCGCAAATCGAGCGGCTGCACGCGGCACGGCGCGGCCGCGACGCCAACGCGGTGAAAGAGGCGCTGGACAATTTGCGGGTGGCCGCGGAAGGCGACGAAAACTTGATGCCTTACCTGATCGACGCGGTGCACACGTACGCCAGCATCGGCGAAATCTGCTCGGTGCTGCGGGACGTCTTCGGCGAGCACCGGGACGTGAGCACGGCATGAGCGGGCGCAGGCAGCAGCATCGGGAACGGCCGGAGCGCCGGGAGCGGAAGGGCACGACCGGCGTCAGCCACGTGGCCGTCGCCGTGCACAGCATCGAGCGGGCGCGCCCGTTTTTCGAAACCGTCCTGGGCCTCCCCTTCCTGCGGCAGGAAGACGTGCCCACGGAGGGCGTGCGGGTGGCCTTTTTCGACGGGGGCGGCTGCCTCATCGAACTGCTGGAGCCGCTGCACGAGGACAGCAGCGTGGCCCGGTTCCTCCAGCGGCGCGGCGAAGGCATCCACCACGTGGCCTTCGAGACGGCCGGTTTGGAAGAAGCCATGCAGCACGTGGAGGCCCATCTGCCCGGGGCCCTTTTGAGCCGCGAGCCCCGGCCCGCGGCCGGCGGCGCCCGGGCGGCCTTTCTGCATCCGAAGAAGACGTTCGGCGCTCTCATCGAACTGTATGACTCGCCGCCGGGCGGCGCCGGCGCGGGCGGGCCCGGGCCGGGTCCGGGCGGCGAGGACGCGCGCTGAGCTTAGGAGGATTCACGCATTGCTCAACGAGTCCATGGCGGAAAAGCTGGAGCAGCTCAAGCAGTGGCGGGCTCGCAGCCGGGCCGGCGGCGGCGAGAGGCGGGTGAAGCAGCAGCGGGCGTCGGGCAAGCAGACGGCCCGGGAGCGCCTGGAACAGCTTCTTGACCCGGGCACGTTCGTTGAAATTGATCCGTTCGTCCAAGGCTCCTCGGACGATCCCGAGCAGCCCCTGGGCGAAGGCGTCGTCACCGGCTGGGGCCGCATCCACGGCCGCCCCGTGTACTGCTTTTCGCAGGATTTCACCATCTTCGGCGGCTCCGTGGGCGAGCTGCACTCCCGCAAAATCTGCAAAGTGATGGACCTGGCCTACAAAGCTGGAGCGCCCGTCATCGGCATCAACGACTCGGGCGGGGCACGCATTCAAGAAGGCGTGGACGCCCTGGGCGCGTACGGCGAAATTTTCGCCCGCAACGCCCGCCTCTCCGGGGTCATCCCGCAAATCTCGGTGGTTTTGGGCCCCAGCGCCGGCGGCGCGGTCTACTCCCCCGCGCTGACGGATTTCACCTTCGTCGCGGACAACGTCAGCAAGATGTTCATCACGGGGCCGCAGGTGACCAAGGCGGCCACCGGCGAGGACGTCACCTTCGAGGAGTTGGGCGGCGCCGTCATCCACAGCACCAAAAGCGGCGTCGCGCATTTCCGGGCCGCCGCCGAGGCGTCCGCGCTGCAAATGGTGCGGGAGCTGCTGACGTACTTGCCGTCCAACAACCAGGCCCTGCCGCCGCCAGCGGACCCGCTGCCGCCCGCGGGCGCGCCCGATGAACTGCTGACGGTGGTGCCGGCGGATCCGAACAAGGCGTACGACGTGCGGGACGTGCTGCACCGGGTGCTGGACGGCGGCCACTTGTTCGAAGTGCACCGGGAGTTTGCGCCCAACGCCGTGGTAGGCTTCGGGCGCATCCATGGGCAAAGCGTGGGCGTGGTGGCCAATCAGCCGCGGGTGCTGGCGGGATGCCTGGACATCGACGCGTCGGACAAGATTGCCCGCTTCGTGCGCTTCTGCGACGCGTTCAACATTCCCGTCATCACGTTCATCGACGTGCCGGGCTTCCTCCCCGGCGTGTCGCAGGAGCACCGGGGCATCATCCGCCACGGCGCGAAAATTTTGTACGCTTATGCGGAAGCCACCGTGCCGAAAATCGCCGTCATCCTGCGCAAAGCGTACGGCGGCGCGTACGTGGCCATGAGCAGCCGCGGCATCGGGTCGGATCTGGCGTACGCGTGGCCCACGGCGGAAATCGCCGTCATGGGCCCGGAGGGCGCCGCGCAGATTTTGTACCGCAACGAGCTGGCCCACGCGGACGACCCCGCGGCGCTGCTCAAGCAGCGGACCGAAGAGTACCGGCGGCGCTTCGCCAACCCGTACATCGCCTCCGCCCGCGGCATGGTGGACGACGTCATCGATCCCCGTGAGACCCGGGCGCGGCTGGTCGACGCGCTGGACATGCTGGCGGACAAGCGGGAGGAGCGGCCGCCGAAAAAGCACGGCAACATTCCGTTGTAGGAGGCCGGGCCATTGTTCAAGAAGCTGGTCATCGCCAACCGGGGCGAAATCGCGCTGCGCATCGCGCGCACGTGCCGGGAAATGGGCATTGAAACGGCCGTTATCGCCAGCGACGCGGACACAGACTCCGCGGCCGCCCGGTTCGCGGACCACGTCATCGTTCTGGGCGATCCGTGGTGCTATCTGGACGGCCCGCGCATCGTCGCGGCAGCCAAAGAATGGGGCGCTGAGGCCGTCCACCCGGGGTACGGCTTCTTGGCGGAAAACGCGGAGTTCGCCCGGCGCTGCGCCGCGGGAGGCATGGTCTTCATCGGCCCCTCCGGCGACGTCATGGAGCATCTGGGCGAAAAAGACCGGGCCCGGGCGACCGCCCTGGAGCTGGGCATTCCGTGCCTGCCGGGCACCGAGACGCCGGTCAACGGCGACGCGGAGGACCCGGACGACGTGGACCTGGACGCCGTGGCGGCGCAGGCGGCCGCCATCGGGTATCCCGTGCTGATTAAGGCGGTGGCCGGGGGCGGCGGCCGGGGCATGCGGCTGGCCAAGGACGAAGCCGAGCTGCGGGCGGTGCTGCCCCGGGCCATGTCCGAGGCGAAAGCCGCGTTCAAGTCGGCCGCGGTGTACCTGGAGAAATACTTGACGGGCGCGCGGCACGTGGAAGTGCAGGTGCTGGCCGACGCCCACGGCCGCGTCGTCCACCTGGGCGAGCGGGACTGCACCGTGCAGCGGCGCCACCAGAAGCTCATCGAGGAAGCGCCCTCGCCCGTAGTGGACGAGAAGCTGCGGGCGGCCATGGGCGAGGCCGCGAAGCGGCTTCTGGCCGCGGTCGGCTACGTAAACGCGGGCACCGTGGAGTTCCTCGTGGACGAGGCGGGCAACTTCTACTTCCTCGAAGTGAACACCCGGGTGCAGGTGGAGCACCCGGTGACGGAGCTCCTTTACGGCGTCGACATCATCGCCGAGCAGATCCGCATCGCGGCCGGCCAGCCGTTGTCGTTCCGGCAGGAAGACCTCCGGCCCCGGGGCTGGGCCATGGAGTGCCGGATCAACGCGGAGGATCCGGCTATGGGTTTCATCCCGAAGCCGGGCCTTATCTCGGCGTACCAAGCGCCGGCCGGCCCCGGCGTGCGGGTGGACGGCGCCGCCTTCGCCGGCTGGCGCATACCGCCGTTTTACGATTCGATGATTGCCAAAGTCATCGTCTGGGCGCCGGACCGCGAGCGGGCCGTGGCCCGCATGCAGCGGGCGTTGTCCGAGTTCGTCGTGGGCGGCGTGCCCACCACCATACCGTTCCACCTGGCCGCGCTGGAGCACGAAAAATTCCGCTCGGGCCGCTTTGACACCCGCTTCGCGGAAAGGGACATCGATCCGGAGCGGGTGCGGGCCCACGCCGCGGCGCTGAGCCCCGACGCGGCCGGACAGGGCGCATCGGGTCCCGGCGCCGTCGGTCAGACCGCAACCGGCGACAATCCATCGGGCCCCGGCCTGGTGGGCGGCAGCTCCGCCGAACCCGCCGCCGGCGTCGCGTCGGCCGATGCGGAACGCACGCGGCGGGTCGCGGCCATGGCCGCGGCCATCGCGGCGGTGACCGACGGACCCCATCGTCTCGTGTCCATCTCCCCCGCGCCGCCTGCCCGGCCCGCGGGCCACTGGGGCGTCGCGGGACGTTTGGAATTGATGCAAAACCGGCAGCTGTCTGTTTACCCTCGCCGCGACAGGAGGACTTGATCGTGCAGCAGTACGTTTCGGGCGCCTCGGCCCGCCGGCGGCGGTTCGCCGTGACGGTGGACGGCGTGCGCCACGAGGTCATCGTGGAAGAGCTGGATGCATCGCCCGGGGAAGGCGCCGCCGCGGGCGGCGCGAGCCCAGCCGGCGCGTCCACGGCGGGCGCCGCCGCCCCGTCCCGGGAGACTTCTCCCCCGCCGCCTGCGGCCGACGCCGGCGCCAACGGCGTCTCCGCCGACGGCTGGGTGGCCGCGCCCATGCCGGGCACCGTCACCGAGGTCGAGGTGGAAGTCGGCGACCAAGTGGAAGCCGGCGACGTGCTGGTCATATTGACGGCCATGAAGCTGGAGAACGAGATCAACGCGCCGGTGGCGGGCAAAGTGAAGGCGGTGGCCGTGGCCGAAGGCGACACCGTCAACATCGGCGACCGGCTGGTGCAGCTGGACGCGGGGGGCGCCGGCCGATGAGCGCCGCGGCCTTGGTCGACGAAATGCTGGCCGGCAGCCGCCGGGCGCTGGCCCGGCTCATTACGTACGCTGACGACGGCGGCCCCGAACTGGCCGACATTATGAACCGGGTCCACTCCCGCACCGGCAACGCCCACGTCATCGGCATCACCGGCCCGCCCGGCGCGGGCAAGAGCACGCTGATCTGGGCTCTGGCCTCCGAGTACGCCCGCCGCGGGCGGCGCGTCGGCGTCATCGCGGTGGACCCGTCCAGTCCGCTGACGGGCGGCGCGGTGCTGGGCGACCGCATCCGCATGCCCATGGGCCAGGGGCCGTCAGGCATTTTCTTCCGCAGCATGGCCTCCCGCGGGCAACTGGGAGGCATGTCGCGCAGCGTGCGCAGCGTCGTGCACCTGCTGGACGCCTTCGGCAAGGACGTCATCATCATCGAAACCGTCGGCGCCGGCCAGTCGGACGTGGCGGTGCGCACCATCGCCCACACCACCGCGGTGGTGGCCGTGCCCGGGCTGGGCGACGACATTCAGATGCTCAAGGCGGGCATTCTGGAAATCGCGGACGTATACGTCGTGAACAAAGCCGACCGGGAAGGCGCCGACAAAACCGCGGCCGAGCTGGAGGCCATGCTGAAGGTAAACTTCGCCACCGCCGAGGCGCTGGGCCAGGCGCCACCCGAGGACGCGTGGACGCCGCCCATCGTGCGCACCATCGCCACGAAAGGCGCGGGCGTGGGCGAGCTGGCCGATGCCTTTGACGAACACCGCCGCCACTTGAGAGAAACCGGCCGCTGGGACGCCGTGGTGCGGCGTCAGGCCGAAGCCGAGCTGCAGGAGGCGCTGCTCCTCCGGCTGGAAGGGGCGCTGTCCGCCGGTCCCGTGGCCGAGGAGCGGGCCCGGCTCATCGACGCGGTCGGCCGGCGCGACATCCCCGCCTTCGAAGCCGCGGACCGGCTTCTGCGGCGCATCGGCGTAGACTGATTCCCCCTGACAAGCCGCCGGCGGCGCCCCGCCCCGCCGGCGGCCGCTTCGTTCCATGGCCTACAGCCTCCCGCCCGCGCGGGCGGGCATCCTCGGCCGCATGCTTCTGCTGCGCTTTTTAGATCCCTCCAGAAGTAAACGATAGTGAAAGTTCACTGTACAATCACGAAAACGCCCGGGAGGGCCGCAGAGGTTTGCACATATATAGGCGGATTTGGTATGGTATTCATAAGAACGCTGTCGAAAGGGTGGTTCCGTGTTTCTGAGGATCGACAAGCTCCAGATCGAGCTTCCACAGGCCAAAGAAGCGGATCCGAACGCGGCGGCGGCCGTTCAGGAGCTGTTGGGCGGCCGGTTCGGCGAAATGTCCACGCTGATGAACTACATGTACCAGTCGTTCAACTTCCGCGGCCGTGAGAAGCTGAAGCCGTACTACGACCTCATCGCCAACATCGCCACGGAAGAGCTGGGCCACATCGAACTGGTCGCGGCCACCATCAACTCGCTGCTCAACGGGGCCAACGAGGAGCACAAGGGCACCAGCACGCCGCTGGGCGCCGGCAAGAACGCCCGCAACACCCATCACTTCATCGCCACGGGCAACGCCTCGCTGGTGGGCAACTCCATGGGCGGCCACTGGAACGGTGACTACGTCTTCTCCAGCGGCAACCTGATTCTCGACCTGCTGCACAACTTCTTCCTCGAAAACGGCGCCCGGACCCACAAGCTGCGCGTCTACGAGATGACCGACCACCCGGTGGCCCGGGAAATGATCGGCTACCTGCTGGTGCGCGGCGGCACCCACGCGCTGGCGTACGGCAAGGCCCTGGAGTCGCTGACCGGCGTGGACGTGACCAAGATGCTGCCCATCCCGAACATTGACAACAACAAGTTCCCCGAGGCCCGCAAGTACATCGACAAAGGCTACGACCGGAAGCTGTACCGCTTCAGCCTCGAGGACTACAAAGACATCGACAAGATCTGGCGCGGCCCCGCCCCTTCGGGCGACGGCGAGCTCGAAGTCGTGGACGGCCCCATGGAGGGCGGACCGCTGGCGGATCTGCCCGAGGCGCCGGAAATCTACGCGCCCGAGTACGATCCGGCCGAGATCTACGAAATCGCGCAGAAGCTCATGAGCAAGATGTAAGGGCTGTTCGTCCACGGCCCGGGAGCCTGGGCCCGGCCGCCCGCCGGCGGTCGGGCTCTTTTTATGGGCGGTGTCCGGCGGCAAGACGTATGCCGCGCCGGCGCGGCGGGAACCCTTTCCATCACAGCCCTGGCGCAACGGCACAAGATGCGGGAGGCGACGCCATGGACACACCCAACGAACCGCCGCGCCACGGAGGCGAGCCCGTCGGCACCGCGGCCATCAAGTGGGGCGCCGTCGTCATCATCGTCGTAGCCGTCCTCTGGTTCCTGGCCCGCTACGTCATTCCGCTGTTCGGCTGACCCGGCCGCCCGGGCCGGCGCTCCCGCGCGAATCCCCGCGCGAGCAGGTATTTGCCCGCTGCGGGCGGGCATGCTACATCCGTGCTGCATTCGAGAGCCGCCGAAGTGACCGCCCTCATCGTCCTCGCCGCCGTCCTCCTGCTCCTGGTGTCGCTGGGCGCCGCGCCCGACACCTGGCGGGACGTGCGGCGCTTTCTGCGCGACGCGGAGCTGGAGGAAGCCGTCGACTTCCTGCGCGGGTTCGGCGGCTGGACCGTCGTCGTCGTCTTGGCCCTGTTCGTGGTGGAGTCGCTGGTGGCGCCGTTGCCCGCCTGGTTTCTCATGATTGCCAACGGCGTGCTGTTCGGCCCGTGGCTGGGCGGCCTCGTCTCCCTGGCGGGCGTCCTGCTGGGGGCGCTGGCGGCCTTCTCCGCGGCCCGTTGGGTCGGCCGCCGTTTCGTGCGCCGCCTCATCCCCCAAGCCCTCCTGGCCAGGGTGGACGACTTCAGCCGGCACAACGGGTTCGTGGCGCTGCTGGTGCTCCGCCTCGTCCCCTTCACGTCCAGCGACGTGTGGAGCTACGTGGCCGGGTTCAGCCGGCTGCCGCCGGCCCACTTCCTCGCGGCCACGGCCGTCGGCGACTTGCCCTCCATCGCCTTGTTCTCGTTCGTGGGCCAAGGCGTGCTGGAAAACCCCGCCTACCGATGGTGGCTGGCCATCGGCGGCGGGGTCGTCCTGGCAGGTGCGCTGGCCTATCGGTGGTGGTTCAAGCGGGGCGCGTCCTGAGAACCAGCCCCCGGGGACGCCGGATCACGCCCCGGCAAGTCGCGGCCTCACGAGCCCCGGAATTCGGGCCGCCGCTTTTCCAGGAAGGCCTGGACGCCTTCCCGCGCGTCGTCGGTGTTCACAATGGCGACGAAGGCCTCGGCCTCGGCCCGCAGCCCTTCCTCCAGCGGCGCCTCGAAGGCCCGCCGCACGTGGGTCTTGGCCGCGGCCAGAGCCAGCGTCGGGCCGGCGGCCAGCCTCCGGGCGTACTCCATGGCCGCGTCGTCGAAATCGTTTTCCGGAAACACTTCGTTGACCAAGCCGATGGCCTTGGCCTCGTCGGCCTGGAGCCGCCGGCCGTGCAAAATGATGTCCAGCGCCCGGGCCTGGCCGATGAGGCGCGGCAGCCGCTGGGTGCCGCCCGCGCCGGGGAAAATGCCCAGGCTCACCTCGGGCAGCCCGATGGTGCTCTTGCCGTCGTCCACCATCAGCCGGAAATCACACGCGAGGGTGAACTCGCAGCCGCCGCCCAGCGCGTGGCCGCCGATGGCCGCAACGGCCGGCTTCGGCAGGCCCTCGATGCGGTTGAAGCACTGGTGGAACGCGCGGATGGCCGCCTGGGTCGTCTCGGGCTGCTGAAAGGCCTTGATGTCCGCACCGGCAATGAAGATGCCCGGGATGGCGCTCCGGAACAGCACGGCGCGCACCGCGTCGTCGTGTTCCAGCGCCGCCACGGCGTCGTCGATTTCCCGCAAAAATTCGGCATCCAGCGCGTTGACCTTGGGCTTGTTCAAGGTGACGACGGCCACGGCCCCGTCCCGTACTACGTCCACAAACGACATACCTGCCACCTCCGTGTATTGCCCGCGCCGGCGCTGCACCAGCGCCGGTTTGGGCATCGTGACGGCTTGGCGCACCCGGCCAGCGCGCCGCCGGCTTCCGCCGGCCCTGCGGCCGGCGGTCTGCCCTCGCCCGACGGAAAAAGCGGGTTCGGCCCGCCGGCACCGCCCGCGGCCTCCCCCGCTTCCAATGTTCTCCGTTTTCAGCGCGCCTCCTGCGCCGTCCCGACCGGGCGGCAGCGTCACGGCGCGGACGCGCCGAATGGTGCCGTCAGAACACGGGCACCACTGCACCCTCGTACTTCTCCAGAATGAACTCGCGCACCTCCGGCCGCGTCAGCGCCTCAGCCAGCTTCAGCAGCGCCGGATTCGTTTCGTCGCCGGTCCGCACCGCCACCACGTTGACGTACGGCGACTCGGCGCCTTCAATGACGATGGCGTCCTGCAGCGGCACCAGCCCCGCCTCCAAAGCGTAGTTGGTGTTGATGACCGCGGCGTCCACGTCGGCCAGCGCCCGGGGCAGCAGTGGCGCCTCCAGCTCCCGGAAGCGGAGGTTCCGCGGGTTCTCCGCCACGTCAAACACCGTGGCCGTAATGCCCGCACCTTCGGCCAGCCGGATAAGCCCGGCCTCCTGCAGCAGCAAAAGGGCCCGGCCGCCGTTGGTGGCGTCGTTGGGAATGGCCACCGTCGCGCCGCTGCGCAGCTCGTCCAGGCGGCCGATGCGCTGGCTGTACAGGCCCATGGGCTCGATGTGCACGCCCACCAGCACGGTCAGGTCCAGCCGGTGATCCGCCGCGAACGTCTCCAGATACGGAATGTGCTGGAAGTAGTTGGCGTCCAGCTCGCCGTCGGCCAGCGCCAGGTTGGGCAGCACGTAGTCCGTGAACTCCACGATGCGCAGCTCGATGCCGTCGGCCTGCAGGATGGGCTTGATGAACTCCAAGACCTCCGCATGCGGCACCGGCGTCGCGCCGACGGTGATGACCGTCTGCGCCTGCGCGCCCGCGGCGCCCAGCGCCAAAACCAGCAGCAGCACGGCAGCCATACGAAGCGACGAAATCTTCACCTTCGAAACCCTCCCAGTATTAGTCCTCTTCTGATTTCACGGCGTGAACCGCCGCCTTGCGCACCTTGCCGGTCCCGGTCACGACTGCGGATGCCGATGATCCACCCGCCTCGCGATGAAGTTGCCCAGCATCTGAATGACCTGCACCAGCACCACCAGAACGACGACGGTGTAGAGCATGACGTCGCCGCGGAAGCGCTGGTAGCCGAACCGGATGGCCAAGTCGCCCAGGCCCCCGGCGCCGATGGCGCCGGCCATGGCGGAATAGCTGACGAGGCTGATAGTCGTTATGGTCACCCCCAATACAAGGGACGGCAGGCTCTCGGGCAGCAGCACTTTGTAAATGACTTGCCACGGAGTCGCACCCATGCTCTGCGCGGCTTCGATGACGCCCATGTCCACTTCGTGGAGGGCCGTCTCCACCAGCCGCGCCACATACGGAACGGCCGCCACCGACAGCGGCACGATGGCCGCGGTGGTGCCGATGGACGTACCCACCACCCACCGCGTAAACGGGATGATGGCCACCATCAAAATGATGAACGGAATGGAGCGCCCGATGTTGACGATGACACCGGCCACCCGGTGCACCAGCCGGTTGGGCAGAATGTGCCCCGGGCTCGTCACCACCACGAGCACGCCCAGCGGGATGCCGAACAGGTGGCCGAAAAACACCGACCCCGCCACCATGTACAGCGTCTCCCACAAAGCGGGCCACAGCATCTGCAGCACCTGCTGGTTAAGCACCCACGGCCGCCTCCTTCACCAACCGGCGCGCGGCCTCCGTCCGCGGCGCGTCAAACACTTGCGACACGGTGCCCAGCTCGGCCACCCGGCCTTGGTCCAGCACGGCCACCCGGCCGCACACCGCCCGCACGACGTGCATCTGGTGCGTCACCATGACGATGGTCAGCCCCAGCCGCCGGTTGATGTCCTTCAGCAAGTTCAAAAACGAAGTGGTTGTTTCGGGATCCAAAGCGGAAGTCGGCTCGTCGCACAGCAAAATCCGCGGCTCCGTGGCCAAGGCCCGGGCGATGCCCACCCGCTGCTTTTCGCCGCCGCTGAGCTCCGCCGGGTACCGATGGGCCTTCGCGCGCAAACCGACGAATTCGAGCAATTCCAGCGCGCGCCGCTCCCGCTCCTGGCGCGGCACGCCCACGATCTCCATGGGAAACGTCACGTTGGCCAGGGCGGTGCGGTTGGTCAGCAGATTGAAATGCTGAAACACCATGCCGATGTGCCGGCGCACGGTGCGCAGCGCCTTGCCTTTGAAATCCGTGACGTCCACGCCGTCGATGTACACCCGGCTTGACTGCGGCCGCTCCAGCAGGTTGATGCAGCGGATCAAGGTGCTCTTGCCCGCGCCGCTGAGGCCGATAATGCCGAAAATCTCGCCCGGCATCACGTCGATGGACACGCCCCGCAGCGCCTGCACCTGACCGGCGCCGCGGCCGTACGTTTTGTGAACGTTTTCCAGCCGAAGCATCGGCAGGCCGCCGGAAGCGAAACCGTTGCCGCGGTGGTTCAGAAAGCCGTTGCCGTGCAACAAAAAACCCCTTCCCGCACGAGAAGAGGTACAAACATTTCGTCGTGCCTCCTCTCATCTCTCCAAACGCCGAGCCTCAGGCCGGCGTTCGGCAGGAATTAGCACCTTGCGTTCGCCGGGAGCGAACGCCGGTTGCCGGGCTTCATCGGGCCAGTCCCTCCGCCGCTCTGGATAAGAGTCGCATTGCGGCATCGACCAAGTCGACGCGTTTTTCAATTGTTGCGTTGGGACGATTATAGAAGCACCGCCGGGAGTTGTCAATAGTCAACTCATTCACTTACTCGGCCCGGCCCGCCGGGGCCGCGCCGTCCGCCTCGCCGCTCCCCACGGCGCTGTAAACCAGGGCTCCGGCCGGGTCCCCGCCCGCCGGCGCCGGCCCGCTCCGCACTTTCTCCAGCGCCTCCAGCACGTCCAGATGCCCCTGCACTTCCGAAAGCGCCAGCACCAGCTGCTGCCCCGAGGCCTCGGCGAACATGGCCCGCGCCAGCTCGAACACGGTGGCGGGCCCGTCCTGCAGGCGCCGCAGCAAATGCTGCAGCCGCCGCCCGTGCATGTCCAGCCGCTGGTGCACCAGCGCGGCCACGCCGGCAAAGGGCCGGCCGTGCCCGGGCAGAGCCAGCCGCACCGGCAGCGCGGCCACCCGCCGCAGCGCGTCCAGGTACTGCACCAGCGTGCGCGGCCGCCCGGCGCCTGCCGCGGGCGGCGGCTCGATGATCGCGTTGGACGAAACGTCCGGCAGCACGTGGTCCGCGGTGAACATGGTGCCGCTGGGCTCGTGATAGAGGCACACTTGGGCGCCCGAGTGGCCCGGCGTGTGCAGGACCCGCCAGACCCAGTCCCCCATGATCAGCAAGTCCCCGTCCTGAAGCCACCGGTGCGGTTTCGCCTTAGGCTCCAGCATGCCGAGGCCCGCCAGCCCCCGCAGCGAGGCCTGGACCAGCGGCGCCGGCAGGCCCGTTTGCGTCAGCCAGCGCTCGTAAAAGCCCAGCCGGGCCGCGGGCTCGCCGCCGAAAAAGGGCGCCGCGGCCCAATGCGCGAACACCTTCGCGCCCGGGTGGCGCCGCAAAAAGCGATCCAGCCCGCCGTGGTGATCCACGTGCGGGTGCGTAATGACGATTTGCTCGATGTCCGCCGGCGCCAGACCCAGCTCCCGCAAGCCGTCCAGGAGCGCGGCCTCGCCGTCGTCGGTGTTGGGCCCCACGTCCACCAAAGTCAGGCGGCGTCCGAAAACGACGTACACATTGACGGGGCCCACGGGATACGGCGTGGGCACCTCCAGCCGCG
>Ga0079223_10000986_pt1 | contig 16143 bp, 7 predicted proteins | sample Stecom2011_FD_75072 | JGI IMG/M metagenome (GOLD analysis project Ga0079223, IMG submission 75072) | Agricultural soil microbial communities from Utah to study Nitrogen management - Steer compost 2011 | ecosystem: Environmental > Terrestrial > Soil > Agricultural land | place: USA: Utah... | reverse complement strand
TTAATACTGGATAATAATCAGCTTAGAAACATTGATGGTCTTAATAATCTAAGGAAAATTAATGATTTGTCCTTATACAAAAATCAGATAACCAAGTTAAGTGGGTTAAATAATCTGGAATCAGCAAAAGAAATAGATATATATAAAAACCCAATAGAAACGCTAGATGGCTTGAATAGCCTAAGTTATGTGGGGCGACTTCGGGCAAGTGAGAATAAACTAAAGACAATTAACGGATTAACTAATCTGACCAGTGCGGGAGAATTGGTATTTTTAAGAAATCAATTAATCAATGTGGATGGTTTGAAGAACCTGGTTGAAGTGGAAGAAATATATTTGGAGAACAATAAACTAAAAAACGCGGATGGATTATCAAGTCTTAAAACGGCCAAAAGAATCAGTTTGAATAATAATCATTTACAGGATGTGGATGGACTAAAGTGTTTATCTGATGTGGAGTATCTATATTTAAATAAAAACCAATTAATTAATCTAGATGGACTGCAGAATCTAAACAACGCAGGGTATTTGAGACTGTCAGACAATTTACTGGTAGATCTGAATGGTTTAAAGAATCTGATCAAGATTGAGTATTTATATTTGAATAATAATCAATTGTCTTCTTTAGAGGGATTAAAGAATCTTAGAGAAATAGAGACATTAGAAGCAAACAATAATAAGCTGATAAGTGTGAGGGCATTAAATAATGTTACTAAAATTAACGTTTTGGAGTTGAAGAACAATCTCCTTACAAACCTAGATGATTTGGAAAATTTGACGGTAGCCAACAGGTTGAATTTTGCCTATAATCAGTTGGAGCAGGTTGATGGTTTGCGTAATTTAACTCGTGTCCGGGTCTTGAACTTGAATAATAATAAATTAAATAACGTGGATGGTTTAGGCGGTTTGCGTGATGCTGAATACTTGTATCTTCACAATAATAACTTGCAAAATATAAATGGATTAAGAGATTTTACCCGCCTGGTTAAGCTTGATCTTAGCAGGAATGAAATAACAAACTTGGATGGTTTAGAGAATCTCGAAGAAATAGATAGCTTGTTGGCCCGTAATAATAAATTAGATAACATAGATGGATTACATAAAATAAAGAATCTAGTTAAACTGGATTTGAGTAAGAATAAGCTTACTTCCGTAAGTGGGCTAGAGAACTTAACTACTGTCGAGATAATAAAGATCAGCGATAATGATTTAAGAAATATAGAAGCCTTAAGTAGCTTACGAGCAGCTAAAGAGGTGGATTTAAGTAATAATAAGTTAACTGAGATCAATGGGTTAAACGGACTTAAAACCAACCTGATAAAGCTGGATTTAAGCGAAAACAATTTGGCAAATATTGATGGTTTAAAAAATATGAAAAGAATCAAAAAACTGTATTTGCACTATAATCACCTGCGTAATGTAGATGTTTTATCCAACCTCAGGGCCGTGGAATACTTGTATTTGAATCATAATCTCTTAGAAAACGTAGATGGGTTAAAGGGAATAAAGAGCCTGGAATATCTGGGATTATGTGATAATGAATTAACAAATATTCACGGGTTAAGTAATCTTCAAAAGGTACAGGAGTTGGATTTGGATCAGAATAAACTGGAAAGCCTGGAGAGCTTAGGAAATCTACAAGAAATAGAAGAATTATATGTGGAAAATAATCGGCTTTACAGCAAGATCAATGGCAGGGAAACAGAACAGGCGCAAAAAAACCGGGAGATTATTAATGACTTAAGGAAATTGGTAAAGTATCGATTAAAGGATGATGGTAATGAGTATTTGATTTTTGAGGTTGGAGATGAAGGCGCCCCCCTTTCGGAAGAGGATTTTTCCTTTGCCGCTTTCGGCTATAGGCCGAAGCAGGAAGATTTAGAAAAGATGCTTGGAAAACCAGATAAATACGTGGATAGTCATGCTGTTTACGAGGGATTAGTGATTAGATATGACAATAAGGTAGCGGGTTCAATATTTTGTCAAACGGATAAATACAGTACTGCCCGGGGGGTTAGGGTGGGCGACAACCTGGAGAAAGTTCTTGAGTTATACGGAGTTCCTCATGAAAATAAAATATATAAAAATCACCGGTTTCAGGATTGCGTTAGCATCTATTATCGGCTGGGAATCGATACTTTAGGTTTTTCTATTAACCTGGAGGAAGGTGGAATGGTGACGGGAATCAGTTTGATTGCCCCTATTGTTAATTGAGACCATTCCATAATTCAATCGATACATACAGGTGATTTTGTTGGATTTGATAAATCAAACTGTATTTGTATTATTGAGTAGAGTTAAGGAGTCGAGGAAAACACTACATTTTGATTATTTGATCTAAGGGGTGGTTATTGATGAAGAAAAAGAGAATAATCGTTCTCATGCTGACTGCGATTTTAATATTTACCTTTACGGCGCAGACATGCGCTGAAATCAAACGTACTGTCTGGAAATACAAACTGCCATGGGGGATAGATTCTATGCCGGTAAAAGATCCTGATGGAACCTTGTATATAGGATATTATAAAAATCTCTATGCTTTTCGCAATGAACCTGACTCAAGGAACTTTATTCAAGAGCATATCTGGAAGTTTGAAACAGAAGGCATGATCACGACCACTCCTGTGGTTGGCGGGGATGGAACCGTTTATATCGGGAGTAATGACGGTAATTTTTATGCTGTAAGTCCCGATGGGAGCAAAAAGTGGGTATATAAGACAACCGGTTGCATAGACTCCAGTCCCTCTATTGATCTGGAAGGCATAGTTTATTTCGGGAATGACCAAGGAGAGGTATTTGCCGTAGATTCTGCAGGAGAACTGTGCTGGGTATATAAGACTGCAGGCAAGATAAAATCCAGTCCGGCAGTGGGGAGTGGGGGGGTTGTATATATTGGGAGTGAAGACGGGTGTCTATATGCGATCAACCGCAGCGGAGAAGAAGTATGGAGATTTAAAACAGGTGACAGGATTGTGTCGAGTCCGGCCATTGGTGAGGACGGTACTATCTATATTGCCAGTTATGACCATTATCTATATGCTGTAAATCCTAATGGAAGTAAAAAATGGGCCTTTAAAACAGGTAATATTATCAAATCCAGCCCTGTTATAGGAAGGGATCATATTGTTTATATTGGCAGTTATGACTGGAAGCTTTATGCCATTACTCAAGATGGAATCGAAAAATGGAGATTTAACACATACGACAGTATCTCATCCACACCGGCGATCGGGAGTGACGGCACTATTTATGTGGGAAATAACGGAAATAAAATATACGCTATTGACCGGAACGGAAAGCAAATCAGTAAATATTTTACTGATCAACTCATCGTAAATAATCCCGTGCTTGATGAGGGTCATATGTGGATTACTGATAATGAACGGGGAGACGGAACTTTGTATCTGCTGGAAATCAGCAATAAAGGGCTGGAGGCATCCTCATGGCCAATGTTTGGCCATGATCTTATGAACACCGGAAGACAGGATGTGACGGATAATCCAAGTAATCAAGAAGAGGCGCTGGAGTGGGAGGAGTTTTCGCTCTCGTGCCGCTTTAAGTATCCTAAAGGGAGGGAAGTATGGGTGGAGGAAGGCTGTTTGGTCCTTTCACCAACTGGTGACATTCATGAAGCAGAGAAGATTATTTTCTACGATTTCACTTCCGAACTTCCGCCGGATTTTAAAGAAGAAGATTTTTATAGTTATGTGTTTAATGCGGTATTTACACAAATACACGATAGCCGAAAAGAAATTGACATATTTAGTCCTTATCACTATCCAATGGCGCAAATCCATCATTTTGATGAGTTTATGGGAGAACCCATAAAGCAGAAGATGATTTTCTTATACAAAAATGCCTGCTTCTTAGGGATTATGTTTACCTATGATGAAAAAAAAGAAGAATTTATGTCTCAGGCTGCTGAGATAATCTGTGAATCATTAGAGCTTGAAATGAATTACTAGCATAGCTAAAGTATTCTGTGCCCGCATTCGAGGAACGCGTATTCAACTACGGCGGGCGGTGATTTCCCTATCCTTTTTTTTTTCGGCAGGAACCTGAGTTGTAAACAAAGAAGAAATAGAAGATTGTTTGGTGTGTGATGGTAATTGCTGACTTGATTATTGATTTTTGGAGGAATTCGATGTGAAGATTATCCGGGATCCACAACTGTATTCGGATCCGCTTAAAATATTTCGGAAAATCATCAAGACCACCTGGCCGGCTCCGGAAGCAGGCGCCGGGGTGGTCTGTCTCTTCCCCACCCAACCCCTCTTGGAATATTGGGAGCAAACTCTGGTTCAGGAGTATGGCAGTTACGGTGGTGCCCGATTTTTGCTCTTTGATGGATTAATCCGGGAGATCTGGGAAGAGACAAGACCGGATTGGACCTGGTTATCCGGTGAAGCGGTTACCTTGATTTTAAGAAAGATTTTTTTGGAGCTTAAAGACAAGGGTGAGATCCCTTACTACGGGCAGGCCTTGGAGTCTCCCGGTTTTTTTTCCGTTTTAAATGAAGAGATCACGACATTAAAGCGGAGCGGAATCACAGCCCGGGTTTTTGCTGATTGGTTAAGGCGGGAGCCGCCGGGAACACGCCCGGCCCAACGCGATTTCTCTCTGATTTATCAGCGCTATCAAGACCTGCTTGTAAGCAGAAAGTGGGCGGATGCGGAGGACAAGCTCTCTCACGCTACCGTTGATTTGTCGCGAAGCCTGTGGGTGAAAAGCCTTCAGCGTCTCTATGTCATCGGGTTTTCCGACTTCACCAGCGAACAGGAGAGATTTCTCAGGGCCTTTGCTCGGACTACTGAGGTTACGGCGCTCTTTGACGCTTCGGCTGAAGGGAAACAGGGAGTGTATTCCCCCAAATTGAGACTTGAAAACAAGCGGCGGGGAGCAGACCGGAACGGGCCAAAGCTGGTTTCCGACAGTGAAAAAGAAGGGTCAGCGGGAGAGTTAGATCCAGAGAGTGAGCGGACAAACCTTGCATATTTGCAGAGATATATATGGAGGAGAAGACATTTTTCTTCTCAGCCGGAGTCACACACGCGCGCTAATATTGCCCAAGGAGAGCCTAAAGAGAGATTACGCGGGCAAACGCTTTCGTCTGCTGGAGAGCGTATAGAAACCCCTCAACACATAGCAGTTACTGAACTTTCGGATATATACGGTCGTGTAGAAGACAAAAGCGTGGGTTTTCTGGAGATCGACGGTGGATGGCGAAGAGAGATGAAGACCGTCGCCCTTGAGGTGAAACAGACTTTAGCGCATAATCCGTTATTATCGCCTGCGGAGATCGGGATCATTACTCCTTATACCGGGAACCTGGAAGAAATCTACCGGATTTTTGAGGCCGCCGGTCTACCAGTTACTGGTCAGGCCAGGAGAGTTTTGCGTTTTCAACCGATTGGCCGAGCCTTATTGCAACCGTTTATTACAGCGGTCCACAGTTATGCCTGGCCGGAGATGATTAAGCTGCTACGCTGGGGAGGAGTTATTCCGGTAGAGAAATTGTATGGGGTTATCCCCGAGGGGCTGGGGGAATGGCGAAGGATTATTCATCAACTTTATCCGGATTTGGAAACGGAGTTTATTTTCGCCTTCTTAGAAAAGATCCCGGATCAGGCCCGGATTGAAGAGTATTTTTCCCTTTGCCGTTTCTGGTTGACCACACCGGAATTATTACAGGCCTTTTTGCCCAAGGGAAATGGTCAAGCCGTTTCAGTTTTAAACAAAAAGAGATTCATGCAGACAGCGATGGTCTCCACCTTGCAGGAAGTCCTAGCCAAGCTGGCCACGGTCTTTGCGTATGTATCCGATTGGGAGGTTGGCTTGGCGGATTTTGTGGCGATTCTCGAGGACATCTTGTCAAACAGCGCTAAAGGCATTGTTTACGGTTGGGGCAATGGAATCCGCATCTTAACTCCCCAAGAAGCCAGGGGACTGCGTTTCCAAGTGACGTTCATTACCGGAGTAAATGAAGGTCTCTGGCCCACCCACACCTCTATCGGTTGGGTTCTGGACGAAGGCGATCTGACGTTTTGGCGGCGGAGAGGCTTTTCGCTTAGGACGTCGACGGAAGACTTGTCCATGCAGAGATTGGTTTTTTATAATGCTTTAACATCTGCCACAGCTGCCCTGAAAATCAGTTGTTGCCGGTCGGATGAAGACGGGCATCCCGTCAATCCCAGTACCTTCTGGGAAGATCTACGGAATTTATTACCGAATGTTTCTGTAATAAGTCTGAGTAAAGGGTTTGCGCTTGCTTATTCAACCCTACCGTCTCCGGATAATGGAGAAAACACTCAGTCAGACGAGATTATCAAGATGGAACGAAACAGAAGACGGGGAATACCTGCCTTCCATGGGATGCTGGATCGGGATGAGTCCACAGCCATAGAAATCCAAAGGATCTTTACACATAAACCGATTGGCATTACAGTACTTGAGGAATATGCGGCCTGTCCCTTTGCTTTTTTTTGCCAACGTCTTTTGCGCCTGGATACCCAGGCGGAACCTACTTATCTACCGGACCGGATGGATGAAGGGAGTATCATGCATAACGCCTTAAGGGATTTTTTCCGACAACACCGGGGCGAGGCTTTGCAGGCCCGGGATTTCTTAGCTTATCTTGAGGAGCTCAAGGATTTAGTTGACCGCTACTATCCGGAGATTTCAGAGCAAAGGCCGCTGATCTACAGAAATTTAAGCGCCCTGAACCGGGAGACATTACTGGCTAGACTCACCGGATTACTTAAGGAGGAGATCTCCTGGCAGGAAAAGACCGGGGGCGCCTATCGCCCTCACTTCTTGGAGTTGGGATTTGGGGGCCCCGTGGTAGAAGGAGATGAGGCTTCCACAGAACGTTGCTTAGAAATTACCAAAGACCAGGCGCGGGTTAGATTAAAAGGGAAGATCGACCGGGTTGACTTGGGGTTGGACGGCGGTTTTATCGTATATGATTACAAAAGCGGTAGCGCTTCACGGGTAAAAGCGGTGAAAGAAGGGAAACTGCTGCAACTGCCTTTATACCTTCAAGCCTTGGAGGAGCTCTTTCCGGAGCTGCGAAAGGCGCTGGGGATGACCTACTACAGTTTGGCCCGGAGCGAGAGAACAGACGGGTTTTGGCGAGAAGGTTTCGGCCAGCGGCACAGATTGAAACTGCGTGAATTAAAATCCGAAGAATGGCGGGAGTTAATCGTTTTCAGCCGGGAAAAGTCGATTGAGTATTATTCGGCCATTATCACCGGGGCTTATCCTTTATTACCCCCTGAGGGAAAGTGTCCTACTTATTGTCGGTTTAAGCGGGTCTGTCGGCGGGGAGAAAGACCAGAGGTGAGTTAGTAAAATGAGTTTGGTTTTAAATCAACAACAATTAAAGGCGGTAAACGAGTTTGACCATGACCTCTTAGTCACCGCCGGCGCCGGTACCGGAAAAACCAGAGTGCTTACTTTTAAGTACCTGTCTTTGCTCAAAGAATGCCGGTTGGAGACACCGCAGATTGTGGCGGTAACTTTTACAAAAAAGGCTGCTGATGAGATGCGGGCCCGGATCAGGGACGGAATTAAGGAGGAATGCGCGAACTCAATCGGAAGCGAACGGGAATTTTGGTTGCGGCAACTGGAGGCCTTGGAGACCTCTGCTCATATCAGCACGATTCATGGTTTATGTAATTCGCTTCTGGCCGAACATCCGGTGGAATCGGGCGTGAATCCTAAGGCCGAGGTGATGGATGAGGGTGAGATTTATCTCTTACAGAGCGAGGCCGCGGACGAAGCCCTCAACTTAGTGCTGGCCGGTAAGAACGGACGACAGGCGGCAAAGGTCTTACTGGAACAAGGAGTTGATTTTTTCGCTAAGGAATTAGCCCAGGTTTACCAGGATATCCGTGAATCCGGCCTGGCTTTGGAGGAGGTTCACCGGATTTCCGCAGAGTATCTAGCAGCCGGTCTTGCCCGTTTGGCGCCGGGTGATCCCAGACAACTCCTTTGTCAAGGGGTGGAAGAGTTTGTGCAACTGGCCAAGTCCTTGCAGAAGCTTTCACCAAAGGCCCAAGAACACCTGGACGAACTTGTCTACGGTTGGGAACAGTTCAAAACGGTTATCATTAAGGCGGAGTGTTTTGACGAAGACCTAAAGTCCGCTCTAACCTGGTTGTTATCACTATTGCCCCGGAATACCATGAAAGATTTGAAGAGCTTGACCAATGAGGCGCGCCGGCGCGTTGAAGTCTTGAAAAAAACCCTCCTGACAAATAAGGCGAGACAACAACTACCTTTGATAATGGAGTATCTTCAGTGTTTTGATCAGGAATACCAAGACAGAAAGAGACAGACGGGGAAAATGGACTTCGGAGACCAGCAGCTTTTGGCCAGAGACTTACTGGTGAACTACCCCGAGGTAGCCCGGGCTTACCAAGAGCGATTCGCCTATTTTCTCATTGATGAGGTTCAGGATACCAATAGTCTACAGTGGGATATATTAAGCAGACTCATTTATCGAAACGAGAATACTGAACATAGTGGTTATATCCATAAAGAGGGGTATAAAGAACAAAGCAGGCGCACTGATCAGGAAAGATTAGAAGAACGGGAGGATTCCGGTAGTCTACCTAAAGGTCGGGTCTTTTTAGTCGGTGATATCAAACAGTCCATTTATCGTTTCCGCGGGGCTGAGGTAGAGGTAATTACCGATTTAGCCGCTGAATTTTCCGCAGGCAGTGGAGAGACGCTTGTTTTGGCAGAGAACTATCGGACTTTACGACCAGTAGCAGCGGTCATCAATGAGCTTTGCCAAAGGGTTTTTGCTTCCGAGGATTATTCTTACCATCCTTTAGCGGCCACGAGAAACAGGGAAAAAGAGCGGGAATCCAGGGTGGAGATGCTGATCATGAACGATGAGGAGAAAGAGGATGAACCGGAGATTCTTGCCGCTCGGATACGGGAATTAGTGGAGAGCGGATTAACATTAAAAGACGCCAAGGGCGCCAGAAAGGCCGGGTACGGTGATATTGCTTTATTGTTTCGGACAACCACCCATCTTCGCGCTTACGAAGAGGCCTTTCGGCGGCGGGGCATACCGTTTTTGGTTAATATGGGAACCGGTTTTTACGCCCGCCCGGAGATTCAGGACCAAATCAGTCTTTTGCGCCTGGTGGAAAATCCTGCGGATTCTTTGGCCCTGGCCGAAGTCTTGCGGTCACCGTTTTGCGCTCTCTCTGACCATGAGCTTTTTTGGTTGGCTCATCCGGACGGGTTGAGTAAAGGGTTTTACAATGAAGATTTACCGGAACAGATCGGGGAAAAAACTAAGGAGCGTCTTTGCCATTTGCGCAATCTTTTGCGAAATTGGCAGAAAAACCTTCACTTACTGACGATTACCGATTTATTAGAGTTGATTATGAAAGAAACAAGTTACTTGACGGTTACCATTAGCTTACCGGACGGAAAACGTCGGTTGGCGAATTTGGAGAAGTTTCAGCACAGGGCGGGAGATTTTGTGCGTAAAGGTTATTCCGGAGTCAGAGGGTTCGTAACCTTTATCGAACAATTAACTACCCTGTCTGTGCGGGAGGGGGAGGCCCCGGCCGGGAAAGAAGACGACGTAGTGCAGATGATGACGGTTCACGCGGCCAAGGGGTTGGAATTTCCCATAGTAGTCCTGCCCGAGCTGGGACAGAGGTTTAAAGTCAGCCGGACAAGCCCGGTCTTCTTCCATAAAAAAATGGGTTTAGCGCACAAGGTCTTTGTAAACGGCACGGATCGGGAAGACACCTTGTTGACAGAGGAAATCAAAGAGAGTCAGAGACGGGAGGAATTATCCGAACTTAAAAGGTTGTTTTATGTGGCTCTAACCAGGGCTGAAGACTATCTGCTCCTGGCCGGGCGTTTTACTAAGCGACAGTCAGCGGAAGATTTTGACGAGGCCGGAAGCTGGCTGGAATGGATCTATCAGGCTATCCCTGATTTAACGCAGGTCGAAACGGGTGAGGCAGACCAGATTGAATGGCAAGGCCAGCAGATCAAATTAACCTGGGGACGAGATTATATCTCACCGGATTCAATCGACCGCCCACAAATTTCCACAGAGATGATTGAGGAAAAAAGTTTGGAGAAAGTCCCGGCTACTTCCGAAGAAGAGAAAAGTCAGCAGTCAATTACGGAGCATGAGATCGCTGCTACTGTCCTGCCTCAGGTCAGAACAGAAAAGAAGGGAATGCGCTTTAGGAGAGTCGCCCTCAGCCCTCTGTTGACTTTTATGCAGTGTCCACGGAGGTTTTATTGGGAACACCGTTTGGGTATGAACGGGGATTACGTTGAGGTTGCCGATTTCACCCCCTGGCCTCGAGAAACTTCCGGACTTAAAACCAATGAACCTGAGTCTTCCACGTCAAAAGGCCTACGTCCTTTAGCGCGCTCTAAAGGACGCCCTTTTGGGGTGGCCTTGGGCGAGGTGTTTCACCGTTTGGTGGCTATGGGAGGAGACGCAGAATATAAAAAGGAAGAATTGGAATCGTATTTCACCGGACTATCGGAACCGGAAATAAAAAAGGCCCTTGCTCTCCTTGCGACAATGTACGAAAACTATGCGAAAAGCCCTTTTTATCCCAGGGATGGAGTAAAAACCTTTAATGAATATCCTTTTCTCTTGCACCTGGGGGAGGCGGAAAAGGTGGCAATTAAGGGAACCATTGACCGGATTCTCCTCTACCCTGACGGCGAAATCTCGGTGGTGGATTTTAAGACCAATCAACGTGTTCCCACTGCACCTGTCCTGCAAGAGTATAAAAAACAGATCTCTATTTATTCGTTGGCGGTGGGAGAGATTTTTGGCCGGTTGCCCAAAAAGGCCTTTATATACTTTGTGCGTCCCAGCACCATTATTACCTGCCCCATTTCTCGGAAAGAACTATCTAAAGCAAAAACGGAGATTATGGAGACAGTTGATTTTTTGGACAGGCATGATCAGCCCGAGGCCTACATAACTACGGGCCAGTGTGGGACATGCCCCTTTACCCCTTGGTGTGAGGGTTCTGAGTCTTCCATTCTTTATGATGAGCAAAAGCGCTATGATTATGAATAGACTCGTAGCTTTCCACCTCCAGGTGAAACCAGGTTACCCTCTTTTCACCGCGTAGGCTGATAATGCAGTCCCTGAGGATGTCTTCAACGAATTTCGGGTTGTCGTAGGCCTCTTCGGTGATGTGTTTTTCATCATCCCTTTTCACCAGAGGATAAACACAGGAACTACCTTGGTTCTGCAAGAGCGCCACCAGTTCTTCGATCCACAAATACCGTCCGGGTAAGCAGCGAATAGAGGCCTTGATGATGGCCCGTTGGTTATGGGCCCCATAGTTGGAAATTGCTTTACTACAGGGACATAAGGAAAGGACCGGGATTTCTACTCCCAATTTATAGTCGTATCCCTGTTTTGAGTATTCACCGTAGAATTCACACTGATAATCCAAGGGTGATTCAATCCCGCTGACCGGCGCTTTTTGGGGAATGAAATACCGGAAAGCTAGGGAAACCCGGGCGGAAGGGGCGGAGAGCCGTTCGCGGATCTCGGCGAGCATCATCTTTAGTTCCCGTCCGGAGATAGGCTTTTGTCCCCATTCTACCAGTACCTCCAGGAACCGGCTCATATGGGTGCCCTTGAAATGTTGGGGCAGCCCAGCCGAGAAGGTGAGTTTCCCCAATACCTGTTGAAAGGCTCCGTCTTTTGTGGCAATCAGCGCCGGGAGGTGAACGTCTTTCACTCCTACCTGTTGAATTTCGATTCCCCTTTGATCCGGGGAATTTTGCACATCCAGCATTATTAACACCTCAAACTTTGTATCCATTCGTTAGGTTTTAATATTCGTTTTAAGAAGGTTACTTCCTTTTTTTTTGCCTGCGAAAGCTGGTGGTTAGTAATAAAATCAGACTTTTTGGACCTATGGAAAGAGTAGTTGTCAGGAACGGGTTATTTTTTTGGAATAAAGCCGTCTATAAATGCAAAAACTGCTTTCAGATGTATTTTATATAGCTTTCATGATCCGCAATGCAAGGTCAGAACAGTCGTACAAAGTTGAAATTCGATTGCATTCATGTTTACAGTATGCCGTCTACGGATAAACTTTAAAAGGCTGGTTTTGAAGTGGCGTTGATTTAACGTAGAGTGAAAGTTATTACCTAGGCTAAAGGAGGACTTAAAGATGCGGTTATTGCTTACCTTTATCTTACTCATTACCTTGGTGATTTCTCCATGCGCTCTGGGGGCGGAAAATAGTCAAGTCCCATTTGCGCTTCAATCTCAATCCGCAGTTTTGATGGAGTATTCAACCGGGGAGATCATAATTGATAAGAATGCAAAGGCGCCTTTGCCCCCGGCCAGTGTCACGAAGATGATGGTCATGCTTTTGGTAATGGAGGCTGTTGACTCCGGTCAGATTAAGTTAACGGATAAAGTAATCGCCAGCCCGGAGGCGTGCCGGATGGGAGGGTCCCAAATCTGGCTCGAGCCTGGAGAGGAGATGACAGTGGCCGAATTAATGAAGGCCGTGGGGATAGTTTCAGCCAATGACGCCAGTTACGCTTTGGGTGAATATTTGACCGGGTCATATGAAGAATTCATCCGGTTGATGAACAAACGCAGTCAGGAGCTGGGGATGAATAATACAAAGTACGTAAATACCACGGGACTGACCCCGGACGACGGTGGACCCGGTAACTTAACCAGCGCCTATGACCAAGCCATCTTAGCCAGAGAACTCTTAAAGCATCCCACGGTATTGCAGTGGACCGGAACTTGGATTGACAGTCTACGCGGCGGCGAATCGTTCCTCCGCAACACCAATAATCTGGTCCGTTTCTATGAAGGGTGTGACGGACTGAAGACCGGCTTTACTGATCAGGCTGGTTTTTGTCTGGTGGCAACGGCGAAACGAAACGGGGTGCGCCTCATCGCCGTGACAATGAACGCCCCTACCGCTAAAGTCAGGTCCGGCGAGATCAGTAAGCTTTTCAATTACGGTTTCAGTCAATTTAAAGCCGTGCCAATCTTGAAAGCCGGACAGATAGTGGGAAAAACCAGGGTCTTTAAAGGAGAGGAACAAGAGGTTAACCTGGTGATTCCGAAAGAATTAACACTGGTCCTGAAAAAAGAGGTTCAGGATGAACCAGAGATTGAACTCACTTTTCCACCGAAGGTCAGAGCCCCGTTGACCAGAGGTCAGACCGTTGGCAAGGCTTTGGTCAGAATCAAGGGAGAGGTGAAACTGGAATCTCCCATTGTAGCCGGGGCCGACATTAAAGAGAGTGGTTTATTCCGGTTTATCCTCCAGATCACTAAGGAATTTCTAAGGAGTTTGTTTAATTAGTCTCGGACTTGCGGTCTAAGGATGAAGATTTGTATAAGAATGGAAATAGTGTAGTGGTAACATTTGCTTATATGATTATTGTTTTTCGACATTTATAAGCAAAATTCATTATGTATAGTTATGCTCTCCGGCGCTTGATATTACCGGAGAGTTTTTTCTATCTGTATAGTGTAATTGAACAGGAAAAAGTATCTGGATCCCTATAAATCTAGAATAAAACCTATTATCTGCAGGAAAGTGTATAGAAAAGGAGAAATATTCTATAAAGTACACAGATTACGAGTAGGCGGTTGAAACCCGAACACATTTTCCCTTAGTGATTTTTAATAGGAAAAAGGATTGGTGGGATGGTCTCTGAGTAAGGCAGTTCTAATTAATAGAATGATTACTGGAGGTTATGCTTATGTATTATAAAGTATTCCGGATAATACTGGTTATATTTTTACTGGTTAGCATGACAGGGTGTATGGGTTTAAGCTCCTATGATCTCTCGGGCCAAGTCGAAGTGGAACGCAAAGGCGACGGATTTACATATCGGAAGATATACGATTTTCGTGAGTTTGGGTCAGAAGCTTCAGATTTCATTCCTGAAAATGACTCAGCAGGACTTTTTGTAATAGATGCACTCATTAATCTATTATTAGGAGATAGTAAATATTATATTAGTTTATCCGATTTATATCCCCTATTGGGATTTACCAAAGAAATTACAGTGAACCAGGATATTTATACAATTAAAGTTGAATTTAGAGAGAAACCGCCTCAAAAAGTTGACTATTTAACGATTGTAAACGCGCAAGGGGAAGAGGTTCCCTTAACTATCATTGCCCAGGAGAATTACGCAAATGGGGATAGAGTTGATTTGAAGAACGATTCTTATACCTGGCAGGAAGGTTATGCTTTGGTTTCATTTGTTGAACCTATTTCTGAAAATGAATATTTATTACAGCTTAGTTACTCGCTTGAGGCTACCCCTGACGACAGTGAAGTATCAGTGCCAAGTGTTGTAATAGAAATATCATCTCATATTGGTAATTCATGTTATTATAAAGGGTTATATCCTTTAAGTAAAAAAAAGACAGTAGATGTATATTTACTGGATTGGAATCTAGACGGGGCATTTACTGATGAAGATCGGGTCTGGATTGATTATGGGAAGAAAAAGTTTTTACCACTAAATAAGAAATTTAAGTTAGGTAAAGGAAAGAAAGAAAAGGAGTACATTATGAACTTAAAACCAGTGGATGATGAGGATGATAAATATATAATAAACATTGAAAAAAGTTGAGGAAAAAACTCTTTAAAAGAGTTAGACGTTTGCGTAATAATGAAGTAATTAGGAGAAAGTGTTGCCAAGAATCTTAGAGGGTTTGGTGAGAAACACTTATTAAAAGCAGCTTGTGTTGAAGGATTAAAAGGCGGGATAGCAAAAGCGTATCATAATTTTTCGTGTCACAAATTCGTTGAAGATGTTTTAACCGGCTTTGTGAAAAGTGATGCAGCCGAGGAATGGGGACAGGGGGTAATAGATAATATTTGGAATAATTGATGATATTAAAGATTTGTTTTAGTACAGGGGGGGGTTAAAGATGTATAGAAAAATATGTTGGTATACGGCGTTGCTCATATTGTTAGTTTTTACCATAGTGGGGTGTGATAAGTTAAGTAAGTACGATCTATCAGGTCAGATTGAAATGGAGCTAAAGACTGACGGCTCTACTTATCGGAAGATTCATGAGTTCGATGATTATGGCGGGGATCTTTCGGATTTAATTCCTAGAACATCTACACAAGTAGTAGGGGATATAGTAAGCAAAGTGCTTTTTGATTTCCGGAGATCTGATGTTTTTAATATATCAAATTTATTTATTTTGTTGGAGTTTATAAAAGATTTAACTGTAGGTGGAGATACTTATACCTTTAAAGTCGATTTTATAGAGAATCCGCCAGATAAATTTAATTATTTACAGATATTTAACTCCCAAAGAGAAGAAATTCCTCTGACTATACTTAAGGATCATACCGAGATTGGAAGGACGCGAATAGATCTGAAAGAGGATGAATATGGAACTGACCACAAAGGCGATTGTTTAGCCTATTTTGTTGAATCTGTTACTAATAGAAAGTATCTAATTAGTGTTAAGTATTACATAGAATGTACTCCCGGGCGAGAAAATAAAGACGATTCAAAATATTCAAGCCCGTCTTCTATAACAATATCGATCGAAGCAAAGATCGGCAACCCCCATTACCTCCAGGGAACTCTGGAGTTAAGTGAGGAAGAGTCGATTCGAGTGCAGGCGCTGGATTGGGATTTGGACGGGATGTTTACTAATAACGACCGGGTGCGGATGGATGGTAAAAATTATCCGCTGAATAAACCCTTTAAAATTGGCAAAGGAAAGAAAGAAAAGGAGTACATTATCACCTTGGAACCTGGTGATGACGAAGGGGAGAAATTTTTCTTGAATATTAAAAGAACGGATGAGTGAGGGTTTTGTGAATTAAAGAGGTTTTCCAGCGTTTGACAAAGTCTCGAATGTGAAAAGGCGAATGCTGAAAAGTGTACAATGTTGTTAAAAAATATGTTCTGAAGGAAATAGATAGCGCCAAGTAGCGGACAAAAGCTGCTTGGCGTTGTTAATATTATTTTAATACCGGATTTACTTTTTTATTTTTTAGGCTATTATGTTTAATAATGCTTGCGGTTAAATGAAAATTAATAAGACAAAAATTATTTTTCAGCCCCTTTTGGCAGGAAAATAATAACTAAAATAGA
>Ga0079223_10000984_pt1 | contig 16149 bp, 12 predicted proteins | sample Stecom2011_FD_75072 | JGI IMG/M metagenome (GOLD analysis project Ga0079223, IMG submission 75072) | Agricultural soil microbial communities from Utah to study Nitrogen management - Steer compost 2011 | ecosystem: Environmental > Terrestrial > Soil > Agricultural land | place: USA: Utah... | reverse complement strand
GTGCAATTGTTCGACTTTATTACCCACTGCAGCGAACATGCGGCGCACTTGGTGATAGCGGCCTTCATGAATATGCACAAGGGCTTCACGTTCACCGATTAATTCTAATACGGCTGGGGCCGTTAGCGTTTTTTCACCACGTAACTGCAAGCCTTCTGCGAATGCAGTCACGTCAGCTTCCGTCAAAGGATCGGCAAGCCACGCATGGTAAACCTTCGGGCACTGTTGCTTAGGAGCTGTAATTCGGTGTGACCACTGGCCATCGTTAGTAATCAATAACAACCCAGAGGTGTCTACATCAAGCCGCCCAACTGTGTGAAGCTTGTCTGGATTAGGGGTGTCTAAATAAGTGAACACGGTTCTGTGCACTGGGTCGTCATTGGCGCACACGCAACCGAGTGGCTTATTCATCATTAAATAAGTTGGACCTAAAAGCTCAAGTGGCATGTGATTCAAAATAACTTTTGCACCCGCTGGCACTTGAAAAGCGCCTTTTTTATGCACAACACCGTCAACCGTAACTTCTTCTCGGTGAAGTGCTTTGGTTGCTTCTTTACGGCTCATGCCAGTGGTTTCAGATAAAAATCGGTCGAGGCGCATGGGTTTCCCAGTCATCTAAAAGTGTATATTGTAACTAGTGTAACGCAGAAGTGCTTCATCTTGCTGGTCGTTTTAAGTGTTAACTACATCAAAAGGAATTATTTATGTTTACGCGTATTTTGAACATCAAGCTGGTCACCATCGTTAGCTCGATGGTGCTCCTCACTTTTCTATTAACCGGTTGTAATAGCAAGGCCACGCCGGTGGTAAACCCTATTCAAAACTTTGATGCAGAACGCTATATGGGAACCTGGTATGAAATACTACGGCTGCCTCATTCCTTTGAAAAAAACCTGGTCAAAGTAACCGCTGAGTATCGTTTAAATGAAGACGGCACAGTGGAAGTCACTAACCGTGGCTTTAATTCTGACAAACGCCGCTGGAAAACAGCAATTGGTTTAGCAAAGCCGATTGAAAGCCTGCGTGCAAGTTTCGACGTCACTTTTTTTTGGCCATTTTCGGGTGGTTATTACATTGCAGAACTAGGCAAAAACTATGAATATGCAGTCGTGGTCAGCGACAACCACGACTATTTTTGGTTATTAAGCCGCACCCCAAAACTCAGCCAAGGCCTGGTGGATGAAATTACTGCCAGAGCCTATGACTGGGGTTTTGATATTGACGCGCTCATCCATGTAGCCCATTAAGGGCTTGCTAGCAGTAGGTTTATAGGCTTGCTGCTAGCACGGCACCTTGCCGAATGGCACGTTTAGCATCGAGCTCTGCAGCTACATCGGCACCACCAATACGGTGTACTCGAATACCAGCTGCAGCTAAAGGTGCTTCTAAGTTACGTAACGGTAATTGGCCGGCACAGATCACAATAGTATCGGCTTCAACCAACTGCGACTTACCGTCAATAGATACTTCAATACCTTCCGGTACAATACGTTCATAGGTAACGCCAGCAAGCATTTTAACGCCTTTCGCACGCAACGTATTGCGATGTACCCAGCCTGATGTTTTACCTAAGCCGGCACCTACTTTTGTTTCTTTACGCTGCATAAGAACAACTTGGCGGGGGCTCGGGTCGGCAATTGCATGCCCGACCGGCTTCGCCACTAAAGCACCGCGCTCTTTATACTCTTGGTCAATGCCCCAAATTTCATGCCATTGGTCCACATTCAATGTTGGTGATGCGGTCGTAGTAATGTATTCAGCTACGTCGAAACCAATACCACCAGCACCAATTACTACAACCTTTTTCCCCACCGGCTTGTGATCTCTCAGCACGTCAAGATAGCCATACACATGGGGGAGCTCAGCGCCTTCAAGCTCTAACACTCTGGGCACCACACCCGTGGCAATAATAACGTCATCAAAACTCTCGGCCTGTAGTGACTCAACACTCTGTTTTGCATTTAAGTGTAGATGCACACCTAAGTCGACAATACGGTTACCGTAATAACGAATGGTTTCATAGAACTCTTCTTTGCCAGGCACTTGTTTTGCGTAGTTAAATTGCCCACCAATTTCGCTAGCCTTGTCAAATAAATGTACTTCGTGTCCACGCTCAGCAGCAAAACAAGCAGCAGACAGCCCCGCGGGCCCAGCACCAACAACAGCTATTTTCTTCGCTTGTGTGGTTGGTGTCATAACAATTTCAGTTTCATAAGCCGCTAACGGGTTTACCAAGCAAGTTGCACGCTTATTTTCAAACACATGATCGAGACAAGCCTGGTTGCACGCAATACAGGTGTTAATTCGGTCGGCTTGGCCAGCAGCTGCTTTTATCACAAAGTCTGGGTCTGCTAAGAATGGCCGCGCCATTGACACCATATCGGCTTCGCCCTTGGCTAAAATATCTTCAGCAACTTCCGGGGTATTTATACGGTTGGTGGCCACAATGGGTACATTAAGTTCTCGCTTTAAACGTGCAGTTATCCAACGGAAAGCCCCCCGTGGCACCGAAGTCACTATGGTGGGTACCCGTGCCTCATGCCAGCCAATACCTGTATTAATGATATTAGCGCCTAGCTGCTCCACCGCTTTGCCCAGTTCAATAACCTCTTCTAAGGTATTACCACCCTCAACTAAGTCGAGCATTGAAAGCCGGTAAATAACGATAAAGTCTTTGCCCACTACGTCACGTACCGCTTTCATTATTTCTTTTGGTAAGCGGCTGCGGTTTTCAAAGCTACCTCCCCAATCGTCGTCCCGCTGATTAGTGCGGCGACAAATAAACTGATTAATGAGGTAGCCTTCCGAGCCCATAATTTCCACGCCATCATAGCCTGCTTGCTGTGCCAGCTTGGCTGCTCGCGCATAATGCTGAATGGTTTTTTGAATTTGACCAACGCTCATAGCACTCGGTTTAAAAGGCGTAATTGGCGCTTTAATGGCACTAGGTGCTAGGCTGAATGGATGATAACCATAACGACCCGCATGCAATATTTGCATACAAATTTTACCGCCTGCCGCGTGTACGGCTTGGGTTACTTTTTTGTGTTTCGCCACTTGAAAACGATTGCTTAACTGGCTTGCAAAAGGCGCCAGCCGGCCACGAAAATTTGGGCTAATGCCACCTGTAACAATAAGCCCAACACCACCACGGGCACGTTGAGCGTAAAACTCAGCAAGTTTGTCAAAGCCACCTTTAGCTTCTTCAAGGCCCGTATGCATCGAGCCCATTAGAACTCTGTTTTTTAGCGTGGTGAAGCCTAAGTCGAGTGGCTCTAACATCTTATTATAATGGGTTGTCATTGCTCGTATCTTCCCGTTTAGTCCTGTCTGATTTTGATCAACCGAGTCGTCAAGTCTGGTCTAACCTGTTAACTGCACTGTATAGTTTTGATTATGACAGAGCAAGTGCTACAAACTAGCCGCCGCCCCTCTTCTCGTATAGATTACATAGATGCAAAAGAACACTTTCTTTATGAAACTGTACGGCGGAGAGCACCCTATGAACACTACGGCAGAACACATTCAGCAAACCTACGAACGGCTTCATAGCAGTTTTTTAAGCCATAAAACTATATCGTTACAATGGCGGCGCCAGCAGCTTGAACAAATCGCTCTCATGCTACGCGAGCATGAATTAGAATTTGCCACGGCCCTCGCCGATGATCTCGGGAAGTCTGCCACTGAAGCATGGGTCACTGAAATTGGCTTTCTGCTCAGCGATATTACCCACAATATAAAAAATCTTAATAAATGGGCCAAGCCACGCCGAGTAAAAAGCCCCTTGGCTATGCAACCCGCACGCTCAAAATTAACGCCTGAACCCTTAGGTGTCGTGCTTATTATGGGGGCGTGGAACTATCCACTACAGCTTACTTTAGCTCCTGCTATTGCGGCCATTGCTGCAGGCAACTGTGTGTATATGAAGCCTTCTGAAGTGTCGCCTGCAACAGCTGCGATCATGGCCAAGCTACTGCCGCAGTATGTAGACAATGACTGCATTCAAATAATTGAAGGCGACGCCAGCCTTGCCAATGAATTATTAACACTACCTTTTAACCATATTTTCTATACGGGAGGTGGCCATGTGGGCAAAATTGTTATGCGTGCCGCCGCCGAGCACTTAACCCCGGTTAGTTTAGAACTTGGCGGTAAAAGCCCTGTTATTGTTAGCCGCCACACCAATATAAAAGCTACCGCCAGGCGCATTGTTTGGGGGAAGTTTATTAATGCGGGGCAAACTTGTATAGCACCAGACTATGTACTCGTGGAAGAAGAAGTTCACGAGCAGCTCGTGCAGGCTTTAAAAGACACTATTCGCCATTTTTACGGTGCAGAACCTGAAAGTAGTAACGACTATAGCCGTATTGTTGCAGCGCGCCACATTGATCGCCTAGCGAAGCTTATTGAGCCAGAAGATATACCTGGTGCAACCATTCATGGCGGAGATTATGACCGTGAAAGCCGTTATTTTGCTCCGACTCTGGTCGACAATTGCCCGCCTGACAGCAAACTAATGGATGAAGAAATATTCGGCCCCATATTACCTATTATTGTTGCACCCGACCTACCTTCAGCCTTTGCATTTGTTCGAAGCCGTCCGCAACCGCTTGCTTGTTACATTTTTAGCCAAGACACTCTCGAACAGCAGCAAGCTGAACAGTTTATTCAATGCGGTTCGCTTTGTATAAACGACACCATGGTATTTATGCTCAACCCTGCCTTACCTTTTGGTGGTGTGGGCCCCAGTGGTATGGGGCGTTATCACGGTCAATGGGGGTTTGACACTTTCAGCCATCTAAAACCAGTCGTTACTCGCTCATTTAAATTCGACTTAGATGTGCGTTACCCTCCGTACAGCAATTTAAAAGCAAAACTGCTGAAAATACTATTGGGCTAACCTCCTTAGAAAGGATGATTCAGACAAAGAATAGGGGTAAAGCGCTTGAAAAAGCATGTTTTGCCCCCACTCTTACTAGTCAAAGCATTGTAATAAAGAGAGGTTTTTGTGCACGCCACTAATATTGTTGAGTTAACGGCAGCTAACGCTCGTGAAGTTTTGCTCGAACAGTCCACTAGCAAAACCATTCTGATCGATTTTTGGGCCGACTGGTGCGAACCTTGCAAACAACTAGAGCCAATTTTAGCGCGTATTGCAGCAGATTACCCCGACACCTTAGTGGTGGCCAAAGTAGACTGCGAAGCAGAGCAAGAACTAGCCGCGCAATTCCAAATTCGTAATTTACCAACCCTTATGGTGTTTAAAGATGGCCAGCCTATTGACGGTTTAGCTGGCGCACAACCAGAACAGGCGATTCGCGATATGCTGAGTAAGCATTTGCCACAACCCAGCGACGACGCCTTGCTGGCAGCCCAACAAGCTTTAGCGGCAGAAGATTATGAGGCAGCCTATACTGCAGCCAAAACAGGGTTTGACTTAGCTCCGGAGAATAATGACATTCGCATGGTCTATGCCGATGCAGCTGCTCGAGTTGGTCACACAGAACAAGCCAAAGAACTATTACAACCCTTGACCATTGCAGAGCAAGCTAGCCCTTATTACCAACAAATATTAGCCACTATTGAGCTTGCCGAAAGTGCAGCTGACAGCCCAGAAATTCGCGCGTTAGAAGAGGCATTAACCAAAGCCCCTGAAGACTTTGCACTCATGCAACAATTAGCAGTGCAGTACCACGTGGTGAAGCGCCATCAAGAAGCTTTAGAACTCATGTTTGAAATTTTACAGAAAGACTTAGGCTACGGCGATGCGCGCAAACAAACCCTCGATATATTGAATAACTTACCAAGCGGTGATCCACTCGTATCGCAATACCGTAGTAAGTTATACAGCATGCTTTATTAGCGTGTTGTAAGCTAGTTACACGTTTGAGCCGACTGCCCCCCAGTCGGCTCTTTTTTTAGAATAATGGCTCAGGCTTTTTTCACAAACTCTGATTTAAGCTTCATCGGACCAATACCATCCACTTTACAGTCAATGTCATGGTCGCCGTCAACGAGACGAATGTCTTTCGCTTTTGTACCCACTTTAACCACGGTTGAAGAGCCTTTTACTTTCAAGTCTTTAATCACAGTCACTGTGTCTCCATCAGCCAATGGTTGACCATGTGCATCGGTAATTACCTTCACATTTTCAGCTTCTTCCGCAGCATCAGCCACAGGGTTCCATTCGTTGGCGCATTCAGGACAAACCAACATTAAGCCGTCTTCATAGGTATATACAGACTCACACGAAGGACAAGCTGGCAATCCACTCATAATTATTCCTTAAAGTTATATAATGGGTAGTTTCACCCTTAGGTTCATGCCTAGGCTTAACCCTAGGATTTAACCAATTATACCAGTATCCTAAGCCTAATAGCTAAAAAGCCCCCAGCCATAAAAGAGGCGCACATGGACGAACAAAAAAACAAAAATTACCTGCTTAAACTTTATCGAAAATGTCTTAGACTTCCTTTCGGAAGCCATATTTTCTCTATTTTTTTCGCTCGTAAAGCACCTTATTTCCGTAGTATTAAACCATCGATTACACTGCTTCAGGCGAACCACTGCGAACTTGTATTTAAAAAGCGCAAGGCCGTTGAAAACCATATTGGAACCGTACACGCCATTGCCTTGTGTAATGGCCTTGAAATGGCTATGGGAGCCTTAGCTGAAGCCTCTATCCCGCCACACTTACGCTGGATCCCTAAAGGTATGAATGTGAGCTACACGGCTAAAGCCGACTCAGACATTCGCGTCATTGCCACTTTAGCGCCAAACGCATGGCAGGTTGGCGAGGTACCTGTTCAAGTAGAAGCGCGACGTAACGACGATACGGTTGTTATTCGCGGTGAAATAATTATTTATGTCTCGGAAAAGCCAATAAAGCCGATTTAATGGGCTGGTCGGGTTTGCCCCTAAGCTACCAAACCTGCTATAAACCATGGCTAACACCATCCTAAAAATAACAACAACAGGGTTATTATGAGCGAGAATCGTGAACACTTTAGCTCCCGTATTGGCTTTATTCTAGCAGCCGCAGGTTCGGCTGTTGGTATTGGTAATATGGTCGGCTTTCCTGTCGCAGCAACAAAAAATGGCGGCGGCGCATTCCTAATTATTTATGCTATTTTCGTAGCCTTCATTTGTATTCCTATCATGTTGGCAGAAATGGGCTTAGGTCGGCATACCCAGTCCGATCCTCAAGGTGCTTATGTTGGTCTTGCGGGAGCAGCAAGTATATGGCGCTTTGCCGGTTGGCTGGCCGTTATTACCCCGTTTATGATTGGCGTATTCTACATGGTGGTTACCGTGTGGATTTTGGGCTATTTGGTGCATGCCTTAACCGGTAATTTGGACGTAATTGCTAACCCTGATTACTTCAGTGAATTTATCAACAGTAACTCTGTGTTTGTTTACCTTGTTGTTGTTGCTGCTGTTGTTTACGCCATTTTGGTTATGGGGGTTCGGAACGGTATTGAGCTAGCGGCACGCATTATGATGCCGGCACTTTTTATTATGCTGCTTATTATGGTGGTGTTTGTGCTCACCCTCGACAATGCTTTTGCGGGCGTTAAATTCTACTTAGTACCTGATTTCTCAGCTATTAACGGCACTGTTATTAGCGGCGCGTTATCACAAGCATTTTTCTCTCTTTCTTTGGGTATGGGTATTTTAATTACTTATGGTAGTTACTTACAGAAGCACAACGACCTTATTGGTTCAGCTAAGTTTGTTGCTATTGCTGACTCGTTAGTCGCCTTTACCGCAGGGTTAATGATATTACCTGCAATATTTGCATTAGAACCCAATACCAACCCGAGTGACTTGAGCGACTCATCTGTTGCTATGATCTTCACTTTTTTACCGAAAATATTTATGGAGCTACAAACCAGTGTTGGCTATTTTGGTGCGAGCGCTGTTGCTTCTATTTTCTTCTTATTAGTATTTTTTGCGGCTATTACGTCACTCGTTTCAATTATTGAAGTGCCTACAGCAACTATAGTTCGCAAGTACAAAGTCAGCCGTAAAAAAGCATTAGGTTTCTTAGCTCTTAGCATGGGACTGCTAACGCTAATTGCAACTGCGTCATTCGGTATGGTAGACATGTTTACTGATTTTGTTGGTTACGGTGGCAAAAGCAAATCGTTTTTCGATATCATTGAAGATGTATTTTATCAAACAATACTCCCGCTTAATGGGCTGTTAATTTGTTTGTTTGTGGTGTGGTATTGGAAACAAGATAAATTTAACGATAGCTTAAGTGAGGGGAACACTAAGTTCGCTGGCAGCTTATTGCAGAAGTATATGAACTTCTCTTTAAAAACCTTTATTCCAGTTATTTTAGTCGTTATCTTTATCAATACTGTGCTCGACATTTACTTTGGTATGCCACTGTTTTAACCAAGGCTAAAACCATATGGCTGTGAATCTCAGCTCTTTTTACCAATCTCACGCAGCCCGGAACCACCGGGCTGTTATATTTTGGTTTCCTGAAAACTGTAGACACACCGGCGACATAGCTCAGCAATTACAGCAACTTAATGCTCTACATGCCCACCAAATTGGTAATTTCCGCAATTATTTGGGAACAGAACAAAGCATTCTCTATTATGATGCGCGCAGCTATTGGAATTGTGACGCTTTCGTTGGCTTATCAGGTACTTTAGTTGGCCAAGGCTTGTTAATCATTGCTTTGGACAGCAAGGCCATGCAACGCCCGTCATTACAGCATTGGCTAAGTGCGTTCAGCTCTGAAGTTATTTTTCATTGTCATCATGGCGAAGAGCTTGTTATGTTTTTACGCCAGTGGACATTCAACTTGTCCACACTCTCTTTTACGACGCCTTTTATTGCAAATAAAGAACAGCAACAGGTTTTACATTCACTAGCCCAGCTAAATGGCCATCAATCACTTGTTTTATATGCGCCACGGGGTCGTGGAAAAACCGCGACTATCGCCTACTGGGTTAGCCAGCCCCACATTTTTTCTCGGCGTTTTGTGTGCGCACCATCGAAACAACAAGCGGCCATTTATCTTCACGCCGACGATATGATTTTTATTCCGGCCGATCAGCTAGCCAACGAAAACTTTACCCCTCAGGATTTATTGATCATTGATGAAGCAGCAACCTTGCCCATAGTGGCTCAAAACGCAGCTTTAAACTTTCCAGGCACCTTGGTTCTTGCGACTACCACAGAAGGTTACGAGTATGCTGGTCGTGGCTTTATTATTCGTTTTATTAAGGAACTGCAACAGGCATTTCAAGCTATTCATACCCATGAGTTACAACAACCCATGCGCTGGGCTCGCCATGATCCACTTGAACAGGCCAACTCTATTGCATTTTCTTTATATCCCAATGAAGCGGTAAGCACTTCTTTAAGCTCCCCAGCCAAAAATACGCAAAAGCTACCGAGCATAGAGACCAAAAAATTAACTTATTCCCATGGTCATTGTCGCGACTATAGCTCGGAAGAACGCTTTATTATTTTTCGGTTGCTTGTAGAGGCACATTATCAAACCAGCCCGAACGACATTCAACGTTTACTTGATGACCCTAACCAATCTTTAATTGTTCAATGGCTTAGCTCTGATCACCACAAGGTCGTAATGAGCACTGTTTGGCTAAGCGCCGAAGGCCCTTTATCGACTGAACTTATCGAACAGATCACGCAAGGTAAACGCCGACCACCAGGTAACCTATTACCGCAGGCTTACGCTTATTATGGGAAAATGCCTGCACTTGCCGCCCTTGCCCATGCACGCGTGGTACGAATAGCTGTGGCTACACCTTATCAAGGCCGCGGAGTCGGCTCTGCACTGTTAGCGCATGTTTATAACTGGGCTCAACAAAAAGGCTTTGACGCTTTAGGCACAAGCTTTGGAGTGAATAGTGCCTTACTTCGTTTCTGGCAGAAAAACCATTGGCAGCCCATACGCCTTGGTCATAAACCCGACCCCGCCAGTCGTTACCCATCGGCTATTTATGCTCGCCCTATTAGCAACGCCAGCAAAAAACCACTCGATACGCTCAGTTCTTTTTTAATAACCGAGCTCAGATACCGTGTAAATACAGGTCATATAAGCCCCACGCTTGCCGCACAAATAACTGCAGCGGCCAATCATGATGAATATCAATCGGGTATACTGAAGCAACGCTGGCAGCAGCTAGGTTTCGCGTTTATAAACCACGAGCTTAACTTTCTTGATTATCAGCCTTGGCTAGCCGCGGCCCTTTCCTTAGGTTGGCTTCCTTTAACCACAAGTACAACAACCATTGGCTTGCTACAACAAGCGATGAAAGACTCTGGTGACCTTGTTCAGTTCGCGCTTCACTTTCGTTTTTCCGGTAAAAAAGAAGCGCTACGAGTATTACGTACTGTTTGTGCGGAGCTGCATCAATAGGTATAGTTTCACTATTCTTTTTAAGTTATTCGGCCAACATGAGTGCCCAATGCTATGACTAAAAAAATAACAACCTTAAGTGTGCTTTCTAGCCTACTTCTACTCACAAGTTGTGTTCAGGCACCTCAAGCTCCTGAGGAATCTATGTCGTCGAACTACCCTGCTACCCATACAGTAAATCAAACGGACGAGTACTTCGGTACAACTGTGTCTGACCCCTACCGTTGGTTAGAACAAATGGATAACCCAGCAGTGCAAACATGGGTTGCCCAACAGAATGAATTTGCAAAGCCGCTGCTTGAAGGTTTGCCCCAACGCAACACTATTAAAGAACGCTTAACCGCACTGTGGAACTATGAACGTATCGGCACGCCATTTCGTCATGGCGACCGCTACTTTTATTATCGTAACGATGGTTTACAAAACCAATCTGTTTTATATGTAACCGACGACCCCAAACTCACGGGTGAAATTTTAATTAACCCCAACAGCTTTAGCGACGACGGTACTGTGTCATTGGCACGTGCATACGTCAGCCCGCAGGGTAATTATTTAACCTATGGTATTTCAGACGGTGGCAGCGATTGGACCTCATTTCATGTTCGCACTATTGAAACCGGTCAAGACTTAACCGATACCATTGAATTTACTAAGTTTACTAATATTAGCTGGCTGCCTGATGAATCGGGCTTTTACTATAGCCGCTACCCAACCGACGCCGCAGGTAAAGGCAATGACCAAGAGCCTGTCGCTATTTATTTTCACCTACTGGGTAACGAACAAAGCCAAGATCAGCTCGTTTATGAAATAACCGACAACCGCCGCCACAACCCGTACGCTCAGGTAACCCGCGACGGTCGCTTTGTGGTTGCCAGTATTAGCGAAGGCTTCTTTGCCAATGCAGTGCACATTAAAGAGCGCAATAGCAAAGGTCCTTGGTTAAAACTATTTACCGACTGGGATTCCCGTAACGACTTAATTAACACCGACGGTAACCTATTTTTCTTTATGACCAATAAAGGGGCGGAAACTGGCCGGGTGATTGCTATTGATTACAACAAGCCTCAGCCTGAACACTGGCAAGAAATTATTGCTCCTCGTGACGAAACACTTACCGATGTTAGCTATGTTGGGGGTAAATTCTTCGCAACTTACTTACGCGACGCCCGCTCTATCGTACGCGTTCATGACGCTTTTGGGCGCTTCCAGCAAGAGCTGGATTTAAAAAGTATCGGTACTGTGAGTGGTTTTAACGGTAACGCGAACCATTTAGAAACCTTCTTCTCAATGACTAGTTTTACTGAGCCAGGCACCATTTATCATTACGATATCCGCCACGATAAAATAACCGAGCTGTCACGTAGTCAAACTGCTGCCGACTTGGACCAATATGTAACCGAGCAAGTGTTTTATAGCAGTAAAGACGGCACTAAAGTGCCTATGTTTTTGGTGCATAAAAAAGATTTCGTGCGTAACGGAAAAGCCCCTGTGCTGCTCTACGGCTATGGTGGTTTTAACGTATCGCTCACCCCTAGCTTTAGTTCTAGCCGCATTGCCTGGCTAGAACTAGGTGGTGTACTTGCTATTCCAAACCTGCGTGGAGGTGGTGAATATGGCGCAGCTTGGCACCGGGCGGGTACTGGAGTAAATAAGCAAAACGTCTTTGACGACTTCATTGGTGCTGCCGAGTGGCTCATTAGTGAACAAATAACTTCCCCTGAACATTTAGGCATTCAAGGCGGTAGTAATGGCGGTTTATTAGTGGGAGCAGTAATGACACAACGCCCCGAGCTATTCGCTGCAGCTTTGCCTGCTGTGGGTGTTCTAGATATGTTGCGTTACCACTTACCAAGCGCCAACGCTCGTGGTTGGAGTAGTGATTTTGGTTTAAGTGAAAACGAAGAAGAGTTTAATGCTTTATATGCCTATTCGCCGCTGCACAATACCAAAGCGGGCACTTGCTACCCAGCAACCTTGATCACCACCGGCGACCATGACGACCGTGTTGTACCATGGCATAGTTACAAGTTTGCCGCTGTATTACAACGTGACCAAAGCTGTGATAACCCAGTGCTATTGCGGGTTGAAACCCGCGCTGGCCATGGCGCAGGCACGCCTATTTGGATGCGTATTGAACAGATTGCCGACGACTGGGCATTTCTTGCCAAATATTTAAAAGCACCTGAAGCGTCGCACTAGTCACGAACGTATTGCAATTCGGTGCGCTGATAGGCAAAATCGCGCATCAATTTTAGGGTTCCTAGCACAAGGAGCCCTCTATTTAACCCACTGTTCGAAAGACAATCGAAAAGTAATGGAAGGGTAATGATTATGTCTCGAGTTCTTATTATTGGTGCAGGTGGCGTAAGCTCTGTCGTTGTAAAAAAATGCGCAATGTTGCCAGAGTATTTTAGTGAAATTCACTTGGCCTCACGTACGCTTTCTAAATGCGAAACTTTGCAAGCAGAAGCCGGTAAAGATCGGGTCGTTGGCGTGTACACGGTTGATGCCGATAATGTTCCTGAGCTAGTTGAGCTGATTAATAAAGTAAAACCGTCGCTCGTTATTAACGTTGCCTTGCCATACCAAGACCTAACCATTATGGACGCTTGTTTAGAAACAGGTGTGCACTACCTCGACACAGCTAACTACGAGCCAAAAGACGAAGCTAAGTTCCAGTATAGCTGGCAGTGGGCTTACCAAGAGCGTTTCAAGGAAGCCGGCCTCATGGCTCTGTTAGGTTCAGGTTTTGACCCAGGCGTTACCAACGTTTATACCGCTTATGCGGCTAAACATTACTTCGACGAAATCCATTATTTGGACATTGTTGACTGTAACGGTGGTGATCACGGCCAAGCCTTCGCAACGAACTTCAGCCCAGAGATTAACATTCGCGAAATTACCCAACGTGGTAAATACTGGGAAGATGGCCAATGGCATGAAACCGATCCTATTAGTGTGCGTGAAGATCTAGATTACCCAGGTGTTGGAGTGCGTGCTTCGTACTTACTCTTCCACGAAGAGCTAGAGTCGTTAGTTAAACACTTCCCAACCATTAAACGTGCCCGTTTCTGGATGACTTTTGGCGATGCTTACCTAAACCACTTACGAGTGCTTGAAGGTATCGGTATGACGTCTATTCATCCGATAGAATTTAATGGTCAACAAATTGCTCCTTTAGAGTTTTTAAAAGCCGTGCTACCAAACCCTGGCTCGCTGGCTGAAGGCTACGAAGGTAAAACCTGTATTGGCACTTATGTGACCGGTATAAAAGACGGTAAAGAAAAAACCATTTTTATCTATAATAACTGCGATCACGCGGTTTGTTATGAAGAAGTGGGCGCACAAGCTGTGTCGTATACCACAGGTGTTCCAGCCATGATTGGTGCCATGCTAATGCTTGAAGGTATCTGGATGAAGCCTGGTGTTTGGAATATGGAACAGTTTGACCCAGATCCAATGATGGAACGCCTCAGTAAGTATGGTTTGCCTTGGCAAGTGGTTGAGAACATAGAGTCACCATTTAAAAAATAAAACCTGCTGTTAAGCAGCGCTTGCGTTGTATTTAGGAGTAACCAATGAGTAAGAGTAGTCCGTTTTTATCTGCCGACATACCTTCACCTTGCTATGTATTAGACGAGGCAAAGCTGCGCAGTAACCTTGAGCTAATGAAGCGGGTGCAAAACGAGAGTGACGCAGATATTATTCTTGCACTCAAAGGTTTTTCTATGTGGAGCAGCTTTCCCCTGGTGAAGCAATACCTAGTTGGCTGTACCGCAAGCTCTGTATGGGAAGCTGAACTCGCCGCCGATACTTTCGGTGGCGAAATTCATGCTTATTCCCCTGCCTATAAAGCAAACGAGATCCCTCGTTTGCTCGAGCTTTGTAATCATATTTCGTTCAACAGCATTGGTCAGTTTGAACGTTATAAGGAGCAAACCAAAGCCGCTGGCGTTTCTATGGGCATTCGGATTAACCCAGAGCAACAAGAAGCCGACACCGAGCTGTACGACCCTTCTGCACCTGGATCACGCTTAGGTATTCGTGCAGTTGATTTAGTCGGTGTTGATTTAACTGATATCGAGGGTTTCCACGTGCATAACCTGTGTGAGTGCGATTCTCTTTCATTGGAACGCACCTTACAGGCAGTCGAAGCGAAATTTGGTCAGTATTTGCATCAACTAAAATGGATTAATCTTGGTGGTGGGCACCTGATGACTCGTGCCGGTTACGATGTTGATCATTTAATTGCTCAGCTAAAGCGCTTACGTGAAGTATATAACCTTGACGTTATTCTTGAGCCTGGCTCTGCCGTTGCATGGCAAACAGGCCCCCTCGTGTGTGAAGTTGTTGATATTGTTGAGAACGCTGGAGAAATTCTAATTGTCGATATTTCAGCAACTGCCCACATGCCAGACGTGCTCGAAATGCCCTACCGCCCTGCAATTACCTTTGCTGGTGAAACAGCTGGGGAAGCTAACGAGAAAGCATTTACCTACCGTATTGGTGGCAATTCATGCTTAGCGGGTGACGTTATTCCTGAATATAGTTTTAGCCAAGAACTGAAAATTGGTGATCGGCTTATTTTTGAAGACATGATGCATTACACCATGGTGAAAACGTCATTCTTTAACGGCGTAGAGCACCCATCGATTGGTATTTTACGTGAAAATGGCCAATTTGATTTAGTCCGCACCTTTGGCTACGAAGACTTTAAAGCGCGGCTTTCGTAACCGAGCTTTGTAGCCAAGAATAAATTTAAACGTTTAAAGGCTTCCGCGCTCGTTCAACAATGCGCGGAGGTAACTTCTCTTCCAGCCCCAACAGAATTCGCTGAATTTGGCGGTGCTCTTGTTCACTTCCTGTCACTGCATTATGTAAATAATGGTAAGCCGCTTCCATATCCAGAGCGCTACCATGCCCTGCCAATAGAATGCCCGCAAAACGTTTTTGTGCCGGTAAACTACCTAAACTTGCCGCCTCACGTAAATACAAAATAGCCCGATGCATGTCTGCTTGAACAAGTTTACCCACATGATAATAACGGCCTAATTGTTCGAGTGCTTCTGGCAAACCTTGGCCTGCAGCTTCTTGCATATAGGCTACGCCTAACTCAACATTACGGTCGTAACACACCGCATAAGCGAGCATGTCGCCATATAAAAATTGATAAGCTGGCCGACGCTCCACTTCTGCTTGCGCTTTTATGTCTTGATAAAGCTGGCAGTTGTCGACATCGCGCACCCGTTGCAAATGTGTATTCTGGCGAATTAAGCGCACCAGTTCGTCGTCCGTATAAAGTTGCACCGCTTCTGGCACTCTAAATTGCCGTGCTTCCACGGTATTCAACACAAGGGCATTGACAATAAATCCCCCCATGCTCGCGCATAAGGCATAAATACCGAAAGAATAAATACGTTGAAGCAGTGTCATAAAGTCCTCGTTACAGCGAATAAGTGCTACATCTTGTTATCGGCAGACGTTGGAAAAGTTAAAGCTGTTCCTGCCACCAAGCATACAAGCCTTCTAATACCAGCAAAGGCCGTAACTGCGGATTAGGTAAGCGAGCCATATCTAAGTGGCGAACATCACCACCCGATAAATAGAGCTCAAATTCTTGGCCGCCAAGCAATTCTTCCGCTAGAACTATCGTTTGTTCACAGAACCCCTGTAGCGCTGCTTTACAGCCTAAAGCTATGGCGTCCTCAGTCTTACAGCCCAAGGTGCCGACTGGGGCTTGC
>Ga0079223_10000982_pt1 | contig 16153 bp, 10 predicted proteins | sample Stecom2011_FD_75072 | JGI IMG/M metagenome (GOLD analysis project Ga0079223, IMG submission 75072) | Agricultural soil microbial communities from Utah to study Nitrogen management - Steer compost 2011 | ecosystem: Environmental > Terrestrial > Soil > Agricultural land | place: USA: Utah... | reverse complement strand
TACCTTTTGTTTATGTGGCAAATGGAAGATTTGCTGCGTGGATTGGAATTTGATATTCTAAAAATCGACGAGCAGATTTTAGCCGATATGGAGGACGAGGAAAAGCGGAATGAAAACCTCCTTTGGTTCAGCAAGCTTGCTAAAGAAATGCAAGCCGAAAATGTTACTGTAAGCGGTCATCATCATGAGACTGCTGAAATTATTGGCGAGCTAATGTTGGTGCAACAAACACTGCTTACGACAATTGATGACAAAGCGTTTAAACAGGCCTATGCCGAATCCAAACCTTTTTTAGCTGAGTTTATGCTGAAAACGGATAAAATTCCGCGAAACGATATTGAGACCGCACTGACCGCGATTTATGGGGTCCTCACCTTGAGGCTGGCCAAAAAAACAGTCAGCCCGGAAACCCGGGCTGCTGTCGATAAGTTTACTGAATATATTCGGTTGCTTACGCGGGCTTATCACTTGATGCTTGCCGGTAAACTACCCATGAAGAATTAACTTACTTGATATATCTAAAATCTTCGCCCGACTTAATTTCTAAGAGCGTAGCGTAGATCAGTTTAATTACGTTTTCCACATCGTCTTTATGTGTCATTTCCACAGTAGTATGCATATAGCGGAGTGGAAGCGAGATAAGCGCCGAAGCGACCCCTTTTCCCGAATAGGCAAATGCATCGGTATCAGTACCCGTGCTACGGCTCGCGGCAGCTCTTTGAAACGGGATTTTTTCAGCTTCTGCTGTTGCGATAACCTTCTTGAGCAAATTGTTCTGAACGGCAGGACCATATGTTAATACCGGACCTTTTCCGCTGTGCAAATCACCTTGTTCGATTTTGTCGATCATAGGTGTTTGGGTATCGTGACAAACATCTGTTACAATTGCTACATCGGGCTCTATTCTTCTGCTTATCATCTCTGCCCCACGCAATCCGATTTCTTCCTGAACCGAATTGACTACGTATAGAGAAAAGGGAAGTTTTTTCTTATTCTCTTTTAGCATTCTGGCTACTTCGGCAATCATAAACCCGCCCATCCTGTTATCTAAGGCACGACCTACGTAGTAGTTTTTATTTAGAATCATAAACTCATCTTCGAAAGTAACAACACAACCTACGTGTATGCCTAGTTTTTCAACTTCTTCTTTTGTGTTGCAACCACAGTCTAAAAAGATGTTTTTCATTGTCGGAGCCTCATCCTTGCCCGCAGCCAGGTTTCGTGTGTGAATAGCAGGCCATCCAAAAACAGCTCGTACGGGGCCTTTGTCGGTGTGAATAATTACGCGCTTGCTCGGCGCAATCATATGGTCCGATCCGCCATTTCTACGCAAGTAAATAAAGCCTTTGTCATTTATATAGTTTACAAACCAGCTTATCTCATCGGCGTGAGCCTCAATCGCAACTTTGTATTTCTGTCCGGGATTAATAACGGCCGCAACCGAACCGTACGTATCTACTTCGAAATCGTCGATATAGGGCTTGATATAGTCGAGCCATAGTTTTTGTCCTTCGGTTTCGAAGCCTGTCGGCGATGCATTATTTAGATATTTTTCTAAAAAGGTTAAACTCTCTTTTGATAAAATTGATTTTTTTGCCATTGAAATATTTTTGTGTAAATGTATTGATATTACACTCAAAGCTTGGACTTTAATTGCTTTTAATGTAACAAGTTGGCATGCGTTTCGTAAATTTTAACGATTAAATACATACTAATATGAATTTACGACTCCCCTTAATTGTCGTTTGTGCATTTTTACTTGGCCTAATTGGCAATGCGCAAACTGACTCATCGCTTGTGGAAATTGCCGCCGATACCTTGAGCAGTGATATGCAAGAAGACGGGCTTTCAGTTGAAGCAATTGGGTTTTACAATGAGGGCTTATCTTATTTTCAAAATAATGATGCTCAAAACGCCATCCAAAAATTTTCTAACGCATTGGCCGTAGAGCCAAAGTTTTCAAGAGCCATTTATAACCGGGCCGCTGCTTATTTGAGCTTGGAGGACTATAAGTCGGTTATTGCCGATTTAAACGAATATATCGCCCTTGAAGACACTGCCAGTGAAGCGTTTTACTTGCGTGCAAGGGCTTATCATATATCCGGGTTTCCCGAAGATGCGGTAGAAGATTACGCTACAGCCATTCAAAAAGGAGTAGAAAGGGAGAGTGCCTATCTTTATAAGGCTGAATTGAATTTTAAAATGGCAAACTACGCCGAAGCCGAAGCCGACTATTCGGGTGCTATTCACGAAAACCCAAACAATGCTGTGGCATATCACGATCGCGGAAGCACTCGCAAAATACTTGATAAACCGGATGATGCTGCCGCAGATTACAACAATGCGATTAAGCTAAATCCTCGTATGACAATGGCATACATGAATTTGGCCGGCGTATATAGAAATCAAAACAAACTCGACAAAGCACTCTCGGAATACAACCAGGCCGTAAGGCTCGAGCCCAATAATGTACTGGCTATAAACAACCGCGGCTATGTTTATTTCCTTCAGGAAAAATACACTGAAGCGGAAAAAGATTTTAAAAAGGCGATTTCATTAGACCCACAATACGCCTATGCGCATAATAATTTGGCAAGCGTGTATATCAAGCAAGAGCGCTTCCAAGATGCAATTGCCGGGGCAGACCGTGCTATTGCCTTGGATTCTAATTACGGTTTTGCCTACTTGAATAGAGGTATAGCACGCGAGATGATTCGCGATATTCCGGGAGCATGCGCTGACTGGGAAAAGGCAAAATCACTAAATGTTAAAAACGCCGCCACCTACCAAAGTGGATCTTGTAAATATTGATTTATGAAAACCTTACTCCTTATTCTTACGCTGGTTTCCTTTTATTCCGGATTCGCTCAAGGCGATGTGGCATTTATAAGAGAAAACTTCCCCGATGATAAAATCGGGTTTAGAGACGCTCGCTCTGACTTAAAAGACGGTGATAAAATTTTTGAAAAAGGAATCACCGGATACTTCAATTTAGCATTGCCATTTTATGAAAATGCGTATGCGTTCAACCCGGATAATGCTGAACTTAATTACAAACTGGGTTTATGTTATCTACATTCACCTATTAAGCACAAGTGCTTAAAATATTTTGAAAAATCGTATGCGCTTAATTCATCTCACGACACATATAATATTGAGTATCTGCTCGGCAGAGGGTATCATCTAAATGAGAAATGGGATTTAGCTATAGCGGCTTATGAAAAACAACTGGGGGTTTTAAGAAATGCAAATGCATCGCAAGACGAATTTGCAACCATTCAAAAGTATCTGGAAGAAGCTAAAAATGGAAAAGAACTTTCGAAAGAGAAAGTAAGAGTGTGGATTGATAATTTAGGCCCCAATGTAAACTCTGCTGCCCCCGAGTACGCCCCACTAATTTCTACAGATGAAAGCATTTTGATCTTGACAGCCCGGCGAGAAAATACGGTGGGCGGATTAAAAGATGAAGTAGATAATCTACCCTACGAAGATTTGTATATCAGTTATAACAAAGCAGGAGTATGGAGCCCTTTGCAGAACATGGGAGATGTGGTAAACACCAACGGTCACGATGCAGGGAGTGGATTGTCGCCCGATGGAAAAAAGCTCTTTGTGTTTCGCGGTACCGCGAGGGGAGGAGGAGACATTTATATGTCTGAACGAAACGAAGACCAATGGTCTAAACCCAGATCGCTCGGCAAAACGATAAATACCAATGCGCACGAAAGTGCCGTTGCACTGTCGTACGATGGAAACGAACTTTACTTTATAAGCGACAGGCCGGGCGGAATAGGTGGAAATGATATTTATATGGCGCGGTGGAATGCTCAAAAACGAGATTGGGGAGAAGCACAAAACTTGGGGACCAATGTAAATTCGCCATACGATGAAGATGGTGTTTTTCTGCATCCCGATGGCAAGACCCTTTATTTTTCGAGTAGAGGGCACAACTCAATGGGTGGAAATGATATTTTTTATTCCGAAAAAGTAAACGGTGTTTGGACGAAAGCTGTGAACATCGGCTATCCCATTAATACACCCGACGACGATGTGTTTTTTGTTGTAGCAGCCGATGGACGAACTGCCTATTATTCATCAATCCGCGACGAAGGCTACGGTGAAAAAGACATCTATAGAATTACATTTTTGGGTCCTGCAAAAGAGCCGGTGTTGAATACCGAAGAGCAACTTTTAGTCAGGTCGGAAGAAAAAAGTCCGGAAATAGCATTACAGCCCGAAGTAAAAGTGCGTACCAGTCGAATGATTTTGCTCAAAGGGTTGGTGGTAGACGATAAAACCTCAGAACCTGTTAGCGCCGCTATCGATCTTATCGATAATGCAACATCTGAAGTGCTCGCTACTTTTATGTCAAATGCCACGCTAGGAGAATATTTGGTCTCGCTTCCGGCCGGCAGAAACTACGGCTTAAACTTTAATGCCGACGGATATTTATTTAGCTCCATGAATTTTAATATACCCGATACTGCGGTTTTTGAAGAGCTTTATAAAGTAGTACGACTCAAGAAAATTCTAATCGGTGAAAGCATCGTTTTACGCAACGTATTTTATGATTACAATAAAAGCACTGTCCGCAAAGAATCTGAAGCTGAGCTTGATCGGTTAAAAGACTTACTCGCCGAAAACCCCACAATTAAAGTGGAGATTTCGGGACATACCGATAATGTTGGGGGTGATAAATACAATCAGGAATTGTCAGAGGCTCGCGCAAAATCTGTAGTTGATTATTTGGTGCAAAAAGGAATTCCAACGAGCCAAATGATCTTTACAGGATACGGATCTCAAGAACCTATCGCGACAAACGATACACCCGAAGGGCGCCAAGAAAACCGACGGACAGAGTTTAAAATAATTGAGTAATCAACCGATCATTTTACTCTTCTATTACCAATTGCTTACTTTGGATTCCGTTTTCGGTTTGAATCGACAAAGTGTATATGCCTGAAGACACGCCTTTTAGCGAAAGCGAAACCAGGTTTTTGCCCGCATTTATTTTTCCATCCCAAAGGTTTTGTACAAGCTTACCTTCAATATTGTGTAAGCTAATTTTGGCCTTGGTTGAGTTTCCGGCAAATAGCTCGAGAGTAGTGTGATCTGCTGCGGGATTTGGGTAAATATTTACGCTTTCAAAAACGGACTGCCGCTCTTTCAAATAGGTAGGGACAGCGTCTAAAATATTAATATCGTCTACATAAATATTATTTCCTCCATTTGTTGAAAATCGCAATTGGATTCTGACACTACCGGTGCGCTCATGTGGCTGAATATTGTCTATAGCCAGTAAATTCCACTCAGTACTATCAGCGGGTATAAAAGGTTGCGAAGTAGGATCGGCCGAAGAAAGTATTGATGATGAGTTAAATGTTTTCTTAAACGTCCAGGTCTCACCACAATCGTTGCTAATATACATTTTTAGGCTTTCTAGTGAAGAGCCTGGTTTACGAGCGTACGCTACCCGCATCGTAACAACTGCGGTATCTAAATCAGATAGGTCGAATGTAGAACTAGTCAGGTATTCATAATTCAAAGGTGGTTTTGAATTATTGTTTATCCATATAGAAGAATTACTGTTGTAACCGGTTTCATGGTTAATTTCCCAAGTATTATTGCTCTCGCTCTCAACATACCACGCTATATCGTCTACACTCGAAGCGCTTTCAAAATCTTCGGTGTAGGGTGCGGAAATGCCTATTGTGTCTATGATATGAATGTAGTTGGTTAAAATCAAGCTGTCTGCACCGTTGCTGTTGGCGGCCCATAGCTTTGTAGAAAAGGATCCACTTTCAGTATACGTTACAACCGGATTTGTCTCGGTACTTACTGCCGGTGTCCCGCCTTCAAAAGCCCAAACATAATCGTCGGCGACATTAATCGACTGGTTAGTGTAGGTCACTTCCTGTCCGACACACCGCAACTGGTCGCTCGCTACAAAATGGACAACGGGCATAAGATTTGAAGGGTCGAAGAAATTATTTTCCCAAACCCCACGTCCATATGTCCCAACAATAACTTTTGAAGCTTGATACTGAAAAATAATTTGCTTGATAATAACATTGGGCAAGCCTGTATTGTAGCTATTCCAATTTAGGTATTCTGCATCTTTGTAGTACACTCCGGCATCGGTTCCGATGTAGAGTCCGTCGTTACTACCCAGCTGATAGCTAATACAATTTACCGGGATATTTGGAAGATTCAATGATACGTTTTCCCATGAGTTTCCACCATCTTCTGAATAGAACACCTTGGAATCCGGCTGATATCCCGAGAGGGTTATCCACAGTCTATTTGGATCGGAAGGATGCACCTCAATATCGGTAATCGCCAAGTTGGGCAATCCTCCACTTATTGAACTCCAGGATTCACCGGCATTGGTTGTTTTCTGTATTTTTTCATAACTCGAAGTGTAAATTACGTCCGGATTTGACGGAGCAACTTTTAAAGTCTGAAGGGTTCCTGAAAACGGGAAATTACTTATACGTTCCCACACACCGTTACTCGCTACACGCCACACATTTTCAAAAGCGGCATATAAAATATTTGGATTTGAAGGATGCATTTCAAGCGGGGTCACCCATGCGCCCGATTCGTCAATTCCGCTTGTGAAATCTGAAAAACTCGTACCGCCATCAGTCGATTTCTGAAATGCACCGCCCGGGTATGCGCTATACATTATTTGATCGTTGGAGTAGTCGATAAGCGCCATATTACCATCTCCACCCAAAAGATGCTTATAGATATTGTTTGAGGTAAATAAGTTTGTTCCGTTATCTTGTGAAGCCGTTAGAATTAAGTCCGGGTCTGTTGTTGATACCGCAATTTTATAGAATTGTGATATTTGCAATCCTTCACTTAAATCTACCCACGAACTTCCAAAATCGCTGGTTTTGAATATTCCACCATCGCTTCCGCAGTACAATTTATCGCCGTAAAAATCGAGTGAGTGAATATCGGCATGTGTATAGCCTATGGATGAGGGGTGAACCCAATGCGAAATAATATTCCAATCGATACCACCGTTCCAACTTTTCCAAACATTAATTCCGCCCACATATATTTCGTTGGCATCGGTTGGAGATGCGGCAATTGCAAGGTCATACCAACTTTGTCCGCCTTGGCCTTCACCTATTTCTGAATAGGTCAAGATATTCGGGGAATTGCTTTGTAGCACAAAGCTTTCACCCGAGTTGAAACTCTTGTAGAGACCATAAAATCCGCTGTCTTCGCTTGCACCCGCAACAAAGTAAACCACTTCAGGATCGTCGGCGCTCACAGCAATTGCCAATCTGTTTACGTCGTTGTGGCTTGGAACTCCGTCCGTAATTTGCGTGAAATTATTTCCGCCGTCAGTTGATTTATAAAATCTTCGCCCGGCACAATAAACCGTTTGCGAATCGCCCGGACGAAGCTGAATATCTCTAATGTCTCCTGTTAGCTTCTGTGCCCATGATAATCCGGCATCTTCGGTTATAAAGAGACCTTTATTGGTAGAAACCCAAAGCTTGTCATAGTTATCGGGATCCATAACTATTCGCGTGCACCTTATTTGATGTGATATCTCATGAATTAATGATGTCGGTTCCCAGGTTTCTCCTCCGTCCATGCTTTTCATCACGCCAAAGCTATAGGTATCAGAAGCGTCGCCATCGCCTGTTGCCAAATAGAGTATATTTGAATCGTCCGGATTAATTGCAAGCCCTGAGGCACCGATAGCGGGTAAATCGTCGGTCAGACAAACCCAATTGGTTCCCGAATCTACCGATTTCCATAACCCACCCGAAGGAGTGGCAACATATATGATGCTCGCATTATTTGGATCTACTACTATGGCATTTACTCGTCCTAATCCCGGGTTCCAGCCCTGGCTCACCCAAGAGGTAGGACCTACCGGACTCCAGGAGGAATTTGTTTTCGGCTGAATTTGATTTAATTTCTCGATCTTTTGCCAAGCTTCAAAATATTCTTTTGAATGCCCGCGCACACCACTAGGAAAACTGCGCGGAGCTGTGTGGTACTCCCAGCGCTTGTATTGTTTCCATCCTTTACCGCGTTCGTAGCCGCTCTCGCCCCAGTGGGTATTAAATGATTCTTGAACTTCGTAAAAATTTATTTCGGGATCCATTAGTTTGTCGACCCAATCCTGGCCAAACAAAAAGATTGAAAAACTTATAAATACAAGGGAGGTAAATAATTTCTTCATAAGGAATGCAAATCAATCTGCGAAGTTATTGAATTCGAAGTAACTTTGAAGACCGTCTTACTGGCAATCCATGAAAGCTAAAATGTTTTGAAATATATACATCCAAAAATAGTAGTCACTGCCGATGGAAGTCAATCGCTTTACGTGAGCGAGCTAGATGAGCACTATCATTCTCACCACGGCGCTTTGCAAGAGTCTGTGCATGTCTACATCAAGTCAGGTCTTGAATATATCTTGGGCAGGGGCTGCAAGTCTCCGAAAATATTTGAGTTGGGAATGGGCACATTTTTAAATACGTTTTTGACTTTGGCTTACGCCGAAAACAATAAAGTTCCTGTATTGTATCATGGAATTGAGAAATTCCCGGTTGACCCAAAGGAGCTTAAGTCCATGAATTATACTTCACAGCCGTATTTACAAGATTCCGCATCTTTTTGCAATGCGGTTTTGGATGCAGACTGGGAGGTGGAAATAGAAATTTCATCGTATTTTAAGATGATTAAAATTTACGGTGATTTCTTAACTTTTGAAAGCCCGGTAGACTTCTACGACTTGATGTATTTTGATGCATTTGGCTTTCGGGCCCAGAGTGAAATGTGGAGTGAAAAGGTTTTCCAAAAATGCTTTGACCTGTTACAACCGGGCGGTGTATTAGTAACCTATGCCGCAAAAGGAGTGGTGCGCCGAACAATGGAATCGATCGGGTTCTCTGTAGAAAGAATTAAAGGTGCACCGGGAAAAAGAGAAATGATGCGTGCTGAAAAACCAAAATAATGAAATATCCTTTTAACGTACGCGCATATGGTGCGTTAATCGTTGACGATCAAATATTACTGATTAAAGAATCATATAGAGGAGTGAATATGACCAAACTTCCGGGCGGAGGCTTGCAGTTTGGAGAGGGGTTAAAGCAATGCGTTGTACGTGAATTTTTGGAGGAGCTGGGAATAAATGTAAGAGTTGACCAACACATATACACTACCGATTTCTTTCAGCCCTCAGCTTTCGATTCAAACGAACAGCTTTTATCGGTTTATTACCGGGTAAGTGCCGTAGACAATAATTTCGATTTTTCAAATATTGCAGCATTAGAACCCGGCAAAAAGGTGTATTGGCATCCGCTAAGTACCCTCAATCCCGACGTTTTTACATTTCCGGTTGATAAATATGTAAGTGAACTACTGGTCAAATTTGGATAAAATTTTTTCGGTCCGTGTTTATTTATCCGCTCATAAATATTTCTGTTATAGGAGTTTTACATGAATTTTGAAAGACCCTAATCGGTTTTTCGGTCAAAATTTACCTAAACAGAATTGAGGTTTTAATTCGGGAAAGCATAATAGTCGGAATCCGAAACTTTCTGAACCGTATAGCCCACACTATTTAAGAATTTGGGGGCTTCATCGGGCGATATATTTAAAAGTTTCATCCGGGGGAGGTTTACCTCAAAATGGATATGCTTTATCTTTTTTTGTTCCAAAAGTCGTTTGGCACCATAAAGCACCCAAGTGTCAGCTCCTTCTGTGTCTATTTTTAGAACATCGATTTGATCTATGCCATTCTGTGCGGTGTAATTATCGAGAGTATCGACATCTACTTCAACCGATTCTGTGTTGTGATCGATTGTTATCCCACCCCATCCCGACTGATTGTCTTCGGTTGCCAGGTTAAATTGTAGCTTTCCTTTTTCTTTTCCCATAGCCAATTGATTGATAACGACTTGGTTATCAAGATTATTTTTGGATATATTGTTTTTTATAGGATCAATGTTTTTTGGCGATGCTTCAAACGCAAAAACTTTGTTATTCGCATTAATAGAAGCCCACATACATGAGTAATATCCATAGTTGGCACCAACATCGAAAAACACTCCACCACTTTGAGCAAATTTGGATATTTCGCGGCTCAGGCTAAGCTCATAGAAACCATTCATAATAATCCGTCTATGCCCAAAATCAGTTTCGAGCAAATCCATTTTAACATTATTACCAAATATTGTTGGTACGTTGTTGGGATTCAGGTTTTTGTACAGCTTGTCCAGCCTATAGCTCACCCTCGCTCGCAACGAAAGTGGGTAAATCAATCGAGTAATCAACATGGTTTGTTTTTCTGTACTGTTTAGCTAAGCAAGTTAGAAGAAACTATGTTCAAAAGAAAGTATTGAGCGATTTAATTCAGTGTGTAATTACCAAACTATTTTTAAAATCAGCATGTATGCTTAGGCTGAAAGAAATCTTCGTTCTACCAGGCTTTGCACCACTTTGAAAAACCTCCCCGGCTTTAGTGCGCGCCAATTGAGTTGATCTAAGTTTCCTCCGGTCGCAAAATAGCTGTCTGCATTACATTGGGCAAATTCGTGCATAACGTGATCGCGAAAGTTTACCATCGCAATCCAGCCGTCATCTTCTACTACGTCTTCAAACCATTCTTCGTAATACGAATCATCTGAATAGTGAAAATTTAAAACGTTTTCGCCAATCAGGATAAACTTATGGATGCCTTCATGGATAAAGTGATCTGCGATTTCACGTTTTAAAAACATGATGTCGTTGTGCAAACAATCATTCCATTCTCCCAGAAATTCCATAATGACAAAGCCTCGGTCATAATCGGCATAAAGCACTTTCATCACGAGCGACGAAGAACCAAATTCATCCCACTGTGGGTGAATTAAGTGATCGTAGATGGCATTGGTAAAATTAAACTCGCTATACTCCCTTCCGTAAAACGGCGATCTCACGTCTTCTTCAGCGGTGTATTCATCACGCCAGTTATAATGAGGTTCGATACTGTGCATTATATTTCTGCGTTTTTCACAGCGTTTCTCACGCTGCCGTATTTCAGTAAAAGGCTTTGAGCCATTTCATAATCCATGTTGAGCTCTTGCATAATCATTCGCGTACCACGATCTACCAGCTTGTTGTTGCTGAGCTGCATATCTATCATTTTGTTTCCCTTAACCCTGCCAAGTTTAATCATAACGGCGGTTGAGATCATATTGAGAACAAGCTTTTGGGCTGTTCCTGATTTCATACGGGTGCTGCCGGTAACATACTCAGGACCTACAGCTACCTCAATAGGAAACTCAGCCTCGCGACCGATGGGAGATCCCGGATTACAAGTAATACAGCCGGTAAGAATTCCGGTTTTACGGGCATGTTTAAGCGCCCCGATTACATAGGGAGTAGTACCCGAGGCTGCAATACCAATCACAGTATCCAACTTACCAATATCATACACCTGCAAGTCTTTCCATCCTTGACTCTCGTCGTCTTCGGCAAATTCTACATCTTGCCTTATTGCTGAGTCACCACCTGCCATTATTCCGATTACGAGACCTTGTGGAACTCCAAAAGTAGGAGGGCACTCGCTAGAGTCAACAATGCCCAATCTGCCGCTTGTTCCGGCACCTGTATAAAACAAACGACCACCTTTGGTCATCCGTTCCACAATTTGAACAACCAGTTGGTTTATTTCCGGAATACAAGCTTCTACCGCATGAGCTACTTGGGCATCTTCGCGGTTAATGTCTTTGAGAATTTCAAGTGTAGACTTGTCCTCGAGATTATTGTATAAGGATTCTTTTTCTGTATGTCTTTCCACAATGCAAAGATACTAACCCCGGTTTGATTTAATAAACATCTAAATTTCAAAATAATGCATTCAAATGTTAAAGCAAAAAAAAGCCCTCGCACATTGATGTGCGAGGGCTGTGTTCTAAAGTGTAATATGCTTAGTTAAAAAGCACTTTTTTAGTGATTTGTTCTGAGTCAAAATGAATTTGCATCAGATAAATCCCATCATTTAATGCACCTCTTTCGAGGGTATACGTGTGTGCGTTTACATTTTTAACTGCAACTACCCGTCCTGTAATATCTACCAATTCGATGCGACGGATCATTTCGTCGGTGTTGCGAATTGTAATTGCAGATTGCGAGGGGTTAGGATATATAGCTGTGTTATTTTGCACTACTGATTCAGAGATACCTACCGCACAAGGTGAGCCCTCAAGTTCAAGAACACACATAATACGCGGTATGGCATACCCTTGAATTGTGTCGAGGTATGTACGCCCTTGCTCGGGACTCATGTCGGGGTTTGAAGCCAATGAAGCCTGATGAGCTGTAATCGGGTTACCACCTACTTCTCCAACAACCGCTGTGGCTAATGGAGAGTTTGGGTCCCACCATTGCCATGGACTTGCAATGTTTGTCAAGTATGGTCTCAATGGAAACACAAAAGGATATAAACCATAGGGTGTAGGACTTATCGTAATCGTCTCGTCGTTAGACACCTCATAAGGACCTGTTCCGTAAAGCGATTCTGCTTGCTGAGTGAATGGATCATCGTTGCCGTTTAGCAATGCAAAAGCATCATTATTTCCCAAATCAACTGCGTCTTGGATAAATACATTGGCACCGGATACATCTACTACGTTTTCCATAGTCGTGGGTACTATAACAGTTCCATCGTCAAAAGGAGCAAAATCATCGCGTACAGTGTGGAAAGCTATCATGGGTACATTTCCTTCATTAACCCAGCTCTTGTCGCCTAAAGCACCGCCAAGATTACCAACCATACTAATATCACCATTTTGTCCATTCGGTCTATAAAGAGATAACTGTCCGTCAAATCCATTTTCATCACCAACTATTGCCGGATTTACGTAAGATTGATTTGTAACAGGATTTGTAAATTTGGGTAGGCCAAGTGCTGCATCCAAATCATGAACAGTAGCATATGCTAATGCAACATAACCTCCTGATCCTTCACCAAAAAGAACAATTTTGTCGGTGTCTATCTTATAATTGTTGGCATTTGCAGCGTCATCTTTTAAAAATCTAACAGCTTGCTTGGCATCTTGAATCGCTCTAAACACCGCATTAAGAAGCGTGCCTCTTCGCTCTTGGGCGTTGCCTAATGGATTCCAGCCCAGACGGTATGATACCGATGCCGCAACAAATCCGCGTTTTGCCCACTGTGTACAGGCTACAATCGCCAAACTATCGGTTTTAAGACCTGTCGGACCACCATTAAGTGGCGGCGGTAAGAAATTTCCGGTGTGTAAATAAATAATTAATGGACGTGCCTCTTGGTCATCTACCGACTGCATAGGCTGATAGATATCCATCAACATATTCTGCACCTTCACCGTAGTTGATTCATCAGACAAGTCATAATACGCAGCAGGATATTCGCCCGTAGTTGAAGCGATTGTTTGTAATGCCATAACATCTTGCTGAGCCTCGGAACTTGTAAAGTCAACGGGAGGTAAAAAGCGAATATTCGTACCGTAAGAAACGTTAGATATTACTTCAATTTCTGCATCAGAAAAGATTTCTGTAGCATAACGTTGAGAATAAGCCGTACCTGCCGCTACTAACACTGCGGCAAAGCTTAAGAATTGAATTCGTAGAGATTGCTTCATAAAATTTTAATTTAGTTTTTGTTGGGTTAAATCTAACGATTATTTATGTCAAATAAAATAGAAAAGTATGCAAGGCGACCGATAGTGGGTCCTCCATAGACTTGAAACACCTTATTGTCAAGCAAATTTGACGCGCCCAGCTTCAGTTGGCACGTACTATTTTTTATTGCCTTAAATTTTAAATTATAAGAGATTTGTGCGTCCACCTGATCATAACTATCTATAAATCCGGTGAATTGTGGTGAACCTTCAAATAAGAATCCTTGAATCCATTTGTAGTTTGCGCTAAAACCCCAAGCTTTCTTCTTGCCAATTTTTATATCTCTTCCACTAATGCCAATATTGAATTTGTTTTCAGGTGTATTATAGGCAGGAATAATTGGGTCGTTATCGCCGGAAACCAATTTATTGAATGAATAATTCCCGTTAATTGTATAGCCTTTGAAGAAATAATTCAATCCAATACTGAACCCTTGTGTAGTAACATTTTCCTTGGCATTGGCCGATACACGGTACGGTTGAACTCCACCGGTTGGAATTCCACTTTCTTTATCAATATTCGCACGCACACCAATTTGATATCCCAAAAAGTCTCTATAAATACTGTAGTAATAGCCTAAATCAACATACATCCTATCAAATAAAGTCCCACGATAACCCACTTCGTAAGTCATCACTTTCTCAGCTTGTACTCGATCTACATTAAAAAACTCTAAAGTGTCAGCATTAAGCCTACTGCGATATGCATTAAATGAATCGACTGTAATAAGACTGTCTTTACCCGATTCAAAGCGGCCGTCGACATTTCCTAATAGGATCGCTCGCCCTACATCGTAAAAGAGAAATTGATCTGCCATAGTTGGGTTTCTCACAGCCGACGTTAATGTTGCTCTGAACGTATGGTTTATGCTAGGCGTCAATACCAGTGAAATTGCCGGCGAAACAACCGCATCGAAGTTTTCATTCTTGTCGAGACGAATCGTGGCATTGGCAATTAAAGTCTCGTCGATAAATTTTTTCTCAAGACCGGCATACACACCAAATTGATAGTTGGAAATTGTTGTGTATGAACTATCGGTCTTTATAACATCTCCTTCCGAATTTGTCATTCGCGTATAAGTAAGCGTGTCGCTAAATATTGTTCCTCTCGAATTAGGTTTGTAATATCTCCCGTCAGCTCCGGTAGTGATTCGTCCAAAATCCAAGTCAAATATATACTCTCCATGCGCATGATAGAGTGCCGATTTGTCAAAGAACCGTGATCCATTATCGGCAAACGTTCTGGATTTTATATCATTAAACAAAGAGTCAAAGCGAGCGGTACCCGGCTCGTATCGCGGATCAATGAAGGCCGTATTGGTGGAATTTACGCGTTCTCTATTTAAATGATGGTAATAATTAATACTGTCTTGGTTGGCTAATAAGAACGGATCGAGGTAATTATTAGCCCAATTTTCTAACGATTCATGTTCACCGGGTATATAATCCGGATATCCCGGAAGATTTTTTACACGTTTCTTAAATCTCGAATTCCAATTTGAAGAATACCTAAGGTTCCAATTCTTGTCTTCACCGGAGGCCCTGTTTAATAAAAAAGCGGTTTGTACAATGTCGTACGTGTCGCCGGCATCTTCATTAGTAGCATAAACACGAAAGAAAAACTTGTCTTCCTTTTGAATTTGAATTTTATTTTGGAAAAACTGAATGTTTTCGAGACGGTATCTATTATCGCCCTGGTATACGGTGCTGCCGGTGCTGTATCGAAAATCATAACTTACTTCTACTTCCGGGGTAATTTTATAATAAGCTGATGCGTTAAACTTGATGTTCTCGAGATCATAGTTTACCAAATCATCTTCATTATATCCCGGCCGATAGAATCTACCCAAGCCCGGCTGATCGAATTGATCAAACGGCGAGGTGTAATCGTAGTTGTCTGCAAGAAATTGCTCATCGCCATACGAATTTATTGCATCATAACCGCCGGGGTTGCTTTTTGGTGCATCGCTTTCGTATGCCGGGTCGTAATTTTTGGCTTCCCAGTCATCGGCCGTTAGATAAAAAAAGTTGATCTTATATGCGAATTTGTCTATTCCCTCTTTGTTTTTTAATACTTGCGCCCATCTAAATGCTCCTTCATACAGGTTGCGCTCACCTGCTTTAACTTGTACACTCAATCCGGGAAAAAGAAAAGGGTTTTTAGAGGTAATGTCAATTACACCATTAAATGCCCCGGGCCCGTAAAAAGCTGAACTAGCACCCGATATGATCTCGACCTTCATCACATCTAGATCAGAGGCACCAAGAAAATTACCCAACGAAAAATTTAAACCCGGCGACTGGTTGTCAATACCATCAATCAACTGAAGTGAACGAACAGGTGACGTACTATTGAATCCTCGCGTGTTGATGACTTTAAAACCAAGGCTTGCAGAAGTCATATCCACTCCTTTTAAGTTTGCTAACCCTTCGTAAAAACTACCGGCGGGCACTTCCTTTATAGCGATCAC